>Ga0307947_1000043_pt1 | contig 65332 bp, 64 predicted proteins | sample OrgLakmetagen232_FD_201840 | JGI IMG/M metagenome (GOLD analysis project Ga0307947, IMG submission 201840) | Saline water microbial communities from Organic Lake, Antarctica - #232 | ecosystem: Environmental > Aquatic > Non-marine Saline and Alkaline > Saline | place: Antarctica: Organic Lake...
ACACTCACACACACACACACACACACACACACACACACACACACACACACACACACACACACACACACACACATACACACACATACACACACACAGCAAACACACACACACACAAATACACACACACACACACAAGCAGCAAACACACACACGCACACACACGCACGCACACACACATACACACACATACACAAACACGCACAGCAAACACACACACACACACATTCACACACACACACACATACACACACACACGTTCACACACACGTTCACACACACACACACGCATAAACACCCACGCGCGCGCACACACACACATGCACACGCACACAAACACACACACACACACGCACACACAGACACACACACACACATACACACACAGGCAAGCATGCAAACACGCAAAACGACTTAACATGCACGAGGGCAAGCTGATTTGCTCACAGTCAACCTCCTTCTACCTCCTCGCAAACGCTTTTACAGGCCAGTCATCCAGCCTGCCATGCCAGCCATCAAGGTCCTCTATTTTGCTAAGGCTCGTGAGGTTGCTGGGGTGGCAGAAGAGACGGTGCAGCTGCAGGAGGGTAATGCTTGTGCTCACAGCGAAGCCCTTGTACAAGGAATCGTGCAACGCCACCCAGGTCTGAGCTCTGTGCTTCAGACATGTGTGCTTGCCATTAACCAAGAGTATGTGCAGTTGAAAGAGAGGGTAGCACTGAAACAAGGGGACGAGGTGGCTGTCATCCCACCTTTGAGTGGGGGCTAGGATTGTTTTCTGAAGGTTACTCTTCTTGTGTTCTTCTGTGTCGCCAACAAAAGCCTGCTGCAGGCTGATCTTCTTCAACACTCATCAGGAGCAGGAATCAGGCCAAGCTGCAGCCCTCCTGATCCCCATGACTTCTTTCTTCCTTCAGTGGTGGAGCAGGTTTGCGTTGCCCAACGTGGCTCCTTTTCTTTGAATAATTTGGGGGGTGGCTTTACATTGCCTGCGTAGTTTTTGAACTGGCGCCTTTCTTCTCACCTTTGTCTGACACGGTGTCCACTGTGCTGTATAATGGCTCAACCCATAACAGTGTTCTTTCCTGATTTATGCCGGAGATGTTTACACTATGGTGTTACTTACTTTTTACTTTCTGCTGCTGAACAACCAGTGGTGGTTCCTACTCACTAGTTATGAGGGGCGACTATAATTGGACAGCCATTGTAGTTAGTGTAATGATTGTTGTCCGGTCCATGTCCATCTACTTTATAATGTTTAGGCACGCACGCGTAAACTCCTGTTTTGTCGTTGTTGTAGCCTGCCAACTCGTCCACATGTTTTTACGAAAAGTTAGTTCAAGCTTTGAAATGTAAATGCATGGTCAGAATTGAAGAGAAAATGAATGTTCTTTGTTGCGAACTCACTACCGCTACCGGCGTAATTTATCAAAGGATTTTGTTTTGTGTTGTGCACCGCTGAACAGATAAGAGCCATGTTGGATCTGGTGGTGGGGAGACACAGGTCTGCACTCCACCTGGAGTGGTATTGCTTCAATTTTTGAGGGGGTGACGTCCAAAGTCTCACCTAGTATACATGACCTGTTGTTCTGCAGTCTCACAAAAGCTTTACAGGCATCAATCACTCCTTGGTAAACAACACACCCCATATCAATGAGGACAAGTTGCCAATCGTTGTACGACGTATGCAAGGAGGATGGAGTAATAAACAACTAAGCAACTCACCACTTTACAGGTATAACAATGTGAGGAAAGGATGCCACTTCTCTTCTTCGACATAATTTTTTATTTGTGTGTTACTTAGGTCAAGGGGAGATAGCAAATTTTCTACTACGAGGCTAGAAACAAGGGGTTACAAGGGGTTACAAGGATATCGATGGCCTACAGCCCGAGACTCTGGCTGATGGCAATTGGCTGGTGAGACAAAATCAACCAGTGTCGAAAATTGAAACTAATTCTGACACAAACTTGAGGAGTCTGTATGAGTCTTGATTCAGGAATGCATTGATCTCAAAATCAGTGATACTGTGATGACAAACCAAGAAAGGAATAAATTCAGAGCTCGAAGGAGCAAACGCACTCAGAGTCTTAAACATTCCTTCAAAAAGGTCTCTGTATCTCATGCGCAGCTCGCACACTCCAGCACACTTGCAAAAGAAAAGCACATGCTTCTCATCTTGAACTTCTCCACACTCACATTTATCACAAATGCTAGAACCACCATGCCATTTGCAAGACTCCACTCTCAAATGGTGTGCACGCAATCTGAACCTGCTGAAATTCCTCAACACATGTTTGTCCAAATTCTTGTACAAGTAGGAGGGGATAGAAAAAGGAGAACCTTTAGGACCACTCTCAGAACTCCCACACCACTTGTGATACGTCACTGCTTTCTTGTTTACTGCGCGAGGACATGAAAAACCAGCTTCCCTCCATACCTTCAAATGTCTGAAACGCAAATCGCAAATGAACTCTTGCATGGGAACCTGTGTGGCTCTCAGCATTAAAAAGAAGCCGAGACGGACGCAGGTTGGAGAAAAGAAGAAGGGGGGGGGGCAAGTTGACTCATGTTTAGACTCTAGATCTGGGAAGAGAGAGTTATGACATACGCAGATAATTCAAAGGCAGAGGGAGGGAATACCTATGCACTTGTAATTTACGAAATAAGGGTCTAGAAAAGAGAAGGGAAAAACAGGCTGAGTGCAGACCTGCGCTTATCCAGAAATTAAACCTCGGGGCACTTATTAGGAGGCATGAGAAGCTAAGAGTAGGGCAGGATAAAAGCAACTAAGCCGTTGCGATGACTGATGCGCCAAATCCAACTCCAACTCACCCCAAGACCACAAGCAAAAGTCTCCCCTATATGATGAAGCTAAGGATGCGTAGCAGGTTGATCTTGAAATCAAATCCATAGCGGAGGACAGGAAGGAGAACAGTGAGAAAAGTGGCCTTGGCAATTGGTTGCAGGCTCCACTGCTTGAAAAAGAGGACAAGGGGCAGGCTGGTTTGCCTATACCTAGAAACAGATGGCAGACACGCAAAAGTGTAGCTAGGACGGGAGCTACAGAGAAACAGTCAAGAAGCTGTTTGGCCTGGCACACACAAAAGGGAGAGCCTGGCTTGAATCAGACAATACGGAGACGCTCCCTTGGCGGGCTGCAAAGTCTGTTAAGGCTGCATGGAGGAGATCAATTGCTCTAGCTTTAACTGCTACAGGCTTTAAGCCTGACCTGGCTAGCGTACTAAACATCAAGCCCCTAGATATTAACATAGCGATTAGAGCCGCAAAGCAGACAGCATACCAAAACTCCTTTCTCACTGATGGGCAGGGCTGTTCAAGCAGCCGCACATGTTGTGGCAGCAGCTGCACTTCCTCTGGGAGGTTGTGTTGTGTACCCTGATGGCCATCCTCTTCATCAGCATAGAAGGTTCAACGACCTAAAAGCACTGACAAAGCGACCCAACAAAGTTGCAGTCCAACCCTGATATCACGGTTACGGATTAATCCGTAAAGTACAAGGTTGACGGGACTGGACCTACACTGATGGCAGTGGTCTTAAATTATCACGAAAAAGGGCAAGACACCGGATCAGGTCTTTGCCACCCTCACCTGAACGTATACCATTATGTGTGCCCAAGAGGTGCAGGTTAAAACAAAACCACCTCTTGGGCAGAGCTAGCAGCCATAGCAGCCGCCCATCATACATGGCCACTCTCCTATAGCCATAGATAGCTTAACTTTGCTACACCAAACTGAAAAGCAGCTCCCAATCCAAACCTGCACCGCCACCACATCCGAGGAGATGTTTCCAAACCATTGCCAAAATAATCCACCAGTCACCATCACCCATTCATTTCTACAAAGTCAAGTCTGCCGGCATTATTGGCGTGCACATGCCGACGCTCTTGCTAGTAAAATATAAGCACAACCTACTCTGACGTTACTGATACCACCATCAAAACAGCTGGACCTGAGAAAAAACCCTTTCCTAGCATTTACTGGCTTGCAAAAGAAGATAAAGCATCAATCCATACAAACACAAAATCACTCAAACATGGCTTAGTCGACTGCCTTAAGGCTCTGGTATTAGTCAAATTACTGCGACGCCCTGCAAGCACATAAATACACCCTCTTTACAAACTTGGAATTTCTGTAGCAAACTACCACGAGTGCTAACAGACCCTGATTTAGAACGGCACTGCCAATTGAGCCGCTAGCAATGCTGACCTAACAACATAATATGCCCCTGTTAAGATTAAGTGCATCAATATGAAGTACAGAACAGGAACCCTGTACAACCAAAAACATGCGGCATGAAAAAAGCCCTCGATTAGCTTAATTTGCCCCCTCTGCCCTCAAGTAGACAGCGCCCTGCATTTTCTTTCTGGATGCCAAAACATTTCTGGATGCCAACAAACACAAATAAGAAATCTACTCATTGTAAGACAAAACTTAGTGTAGCATGACTTGTAAAGCCATTAGCAAAACAGGCTTCCTGCTTTCTTGTCTCCATGGATATAGGAAGCAACGAGCTGCTGGTTATGCAATATCTTCAGATTCCTGAAACGGTTGAGACTAGAATTGTACCAATGTGGCTCTTTCCACCTCGCTTCTTAAACAAAAACAGGTTTACCTCCAGATGTCCAGATGCTGTGCTGGTTGCCCCCATCTCCGCAGAAACAAGAAAACTAATAATGGAGGGGGTTTGGTTCATTGGAGTGGCAGGGGGCAACTGAGGGAGACTGGGCGCACCTCAGCAGCACCGCCGCCAGTCATCAGTAGATCCACCCTCCCCAGAAAGCACCGACCAATATATCTAGGCTTTCTTCATCATGACGTTTCCCTCATTGAGATCAAGTAGCGTGGGATACTAGACCTCAGTAGCAGCTGAGCGCGGCACAGGAGCAGCACAAAGACCTCTGCAACATATCACGCCCAATCGTTGGCAGCGACAAATTGTGTGACGGAGCAGTTAAATTGGTTGACAGTTGAGAGTTTCTTTATGTGTTCAATAAGCTGGATGGCCGGATAAGTAGATGTGCTGAGTCTTATACTTGCAGTGACCGTAATTTGATCTGACAGCCATCCTTTGAGGAGCTTCTACTACCCTCCACACCATCCTTTCGGGCATGGATGGCACTATCTACAACGCCCACACATTGGAGACTTTCACAGTCTTGATTCTCCAAGAGTTTAAAAGCTTGCTTTCACGCTCCATGTTCACTCTGTCAACTACACTGCTAAACTTGTCCATACCAGCGTGCCCTTTCCAGTACCGTTGTTACCAACTGTCATCAGGATCCAGTTTTAGGCCAAGCCTGTGCAGGCCCTCCTTATCCTTGTTAGTCTTAATTTCCATTTCGTTGGTGAGGGTATTTTACAATGCCTGGCACTTTAGTGGCTCCTTTTCCCTAGTTACTGTGGGGAGTGGTTAATCACTGCCTGCGTAGTCTTTTCCTTTCTTCAAAAAAGGAGACATATCACAAGAACGCCACCAAAAGGTGTGCTGTACATTTTCAAGACGACCCCAGTTCTGTTTTGGAAAATGGTCTGTTGTATTTAGCATGTGCAAGGTGGCACGGTGCAAAACCATTCCTCAGCTACCACCTTCAATGATCACAGCCATGCTACTTAAGTGCTAATGTGTCGCCCTGGCTAGTCAGGGCACTAGATGAGAATCTTCTCGTGATGCACAATGATCCTCGTCAGCATACACATTTCCTTCTGCTTTCATGTCGTCCTCCTCATGCTTTGTTGTACCATTGGAAAGGGGCATCAGCAAACACTGTATTCATGGATGGCGTGCAAGTGGTAGTCAGGCAGAAAGTAGAGGGACAGCTTTGAACTTTGGTTTTATGATAGTGATTCAGAATGGTATTGCTGTCGAAGTTGATCAGGCTTTGAGGTCATAGCTGCCATTCTTCAAAACAGTTCACTGGTATAGCAAGCACGGGGCTTCCCCGTTCACACCTTGAGTTGCAAAGCTTGCCCAGGGCGTATTGTTGAAAGGGTGTGCTTTGTCTTCAAGGGGCTCTTGCATTCCTTCCTGATATCCATGCCACGATCTGCAATAAGTTGTAAAGGGGGTTAGAGGAAATTGGGTCAAAATCAAAAAAAAGAGCCAAGAAGCTGTTCTTAAGCCCTTTTCATTCATTACTGACGCCTTTCATCAGGCGCCGGTCCTAGGCCAAGCATCCAGCTTTCTTGATCCCTGATTGTTTTCCCCTCTCGTTTCTGGGGTGAGGAGCTCTACGTTACCCGGTACTAAGTAGCTCCTTTTCCTTTTATAGATCCACTGAAAAAGAAACAAGCAGTAGAGGTACTATTGCTGGTCCTGTTGTAGGTACCTAGTTGCTTCCTGCTCAAGCTCACTAGAATGACATCAAAATGTTGAGGTACATATACATAGGACTTACACACCATTGGCAAGCAAACGCGCCAACACAAAAATCACACACCACCCTGATCTTTGTATCCTTTAGCATACTGGGATATGTTGCCAGACATGTCGCCAGATTTTGGAGCAGAGCTCTTAGGGCGTTCTCCTGATATCCTTGCTCAACAACACTAAACGACCGACTGGCGGGATTGCCGACTTTGCTCTGGGATGAAGGAAGAGGGCTTTGGTTACATTCTCCATTTGGTGGTCTGTGTGATAATGGAATTTTTAATAACTGGGAGCACCAATCCAATTGCTATTGTGGCAACCCAAAGAATTATATGCAGTTTCATCACCAAATTGTCCTCTCTTCTCCTTTTGATTGTTTTGCAGCAGCTGCAAAAAGTGTTATGTAACTTATATTTGAGGCAAAAGTTGTGAAGAGCTAGGCCTTTGTGAGCCTCGAGAGGCTTCCACAACAGGAGGAGCATTGTCAATTTACGCTTGAATCATTAATTGTAAATTGCTCTTGCAGGTTCCCTTTCACAAACTCACCCTGTTTCGTCAAACTCTGGGTTCATGCCTGCAACAAACACCAAGCATGATCTCACTTCAGTATGAGACACATAAATATTGTCTTAGCAGAGGAAACAAGCGGTAGATACAATTACAAAAATTTCAATTGGGGTGAGGGGAACTGCAGAGAGTGCTGTCTTACGACTCAGCTTGTGCGTCCAAACTTTCTCTGCAGGGTACGCCTCTTTGTAAAGGTGAGTACGAGGCGGTAATGCAACTTTAAACACACCGATTTCGACTTGCAGATTAAAGAAGTCTGAAGCAGCAATTGACCACATGTCATCTACGACCTTGTGCCTATAGGAATTTCAATAAAGGGAGAGCAGCTTGGTGCAAAATTTACTGGGGATATATGGAGGGTCAGTAGAACTCTCGTGTGTGCACAGGGAACAGAGGGGTTTCTGTTGCCTGTTCCTGAGTAAACAAGAAATTTTGGCTCTCTGCCTCTCTGGACACACCTGCGGCGGCCATTGCGCTCACATGGTGGCCGTACTCCACACCAATGTTGTAGCGTGCTGAGCAGCCTGCAAATGAAAATGATACAAAAGGGCTTGAGCCTTGTCGAGTAGTAACTCATGTGCTAATGTGCACGTAAGGGATCTGAATCCACCCAAACCCACCTGTGCGATCGACTTCAGCGTCACCTCCGGTTTTGCAGCAATGCTCAAGAAGCACACGCCACTTTTTGCGGCTTGCCTGCCAAGACATTGTGTAGACATTGTGTGCAAAACTTTTTTGTATGTTGAATTGCGGAAGTATTAAGAAGTAGACCAACAGTGCTGACAAAAGAAAAAGAAATAAGTAACGCTTGTTTGCAAGGAATCGTGACTTCCATCACATCTCCCCGTGCTGTTGTGCTTAATTTTGTATCTGCTCACCACAGCGTATGGACTATCCAGCGGTTTTACGGGACCAACTGTGCCATCTGCTTGGCGGAAGGTGCGAGGGCCATGCTGTTTAAGCCTGTTCGCGCAACAATTTGTTGCAAGATCAGTTTGTTTACGGTGAGTATGCACTTCCAGGCTTACAGCAGATATTTAACGCATTTCATTGTAATCACATATGATGGCCATCAGAGTAGGAATCGTGAAAACCTTGTTAAGTCTACGTACGCAACCTGTCTACGTACACAACCTGTCTACGTACACAACCAAAGGTGTAGACGGCCTGCACAGTTGTTTGATCTTGCAAACAAAGTGGTAGACGACATAAACTTGCTTTGCTGATGACTGCACCAACTCACGACATTCAAATGCGGCAACAATCAGTGATGAGGATACTGTAAACAAAACTGCTAGCAGGGTTGTACGCATGCGGATTGCGCACGCAACAACTGAGTCCTGGTTGAGAACATTCCACGTTTGATCCACACAGTTGAGCGACCCCAAGCAAGCAAGTGGCCAAATGGATGAATGGAGGGGTTAAAGTTTACATTACCGTCTCGCATGGAGGTTTTCTAGCTTTGCTACAGCTTGGTTGACCGCTGCCTCGTTAACTTGGGCAGGCTTGCTGTGCTGTTCGGTACTGATGTCAGCAGGCTCATTGCTTCGCTGCAAAGAGTGTGCCAGAAGCTCAGCCTTGGGCAGAGGACTGGCTGATAAAAAGGAAGAGAGCGTAGGCATGGGCAACGTTCGTTCCGAGAACGATTTCGAAAGGGAGAGCTTTCTCTGAAGGAAGAGAGATTATAGAGCTTCAATATTACCCAAAAATACACATAATAAGTGAGAAGAATTTTTACTTTGCGTCGTTTTTGAAGGCCATTGCGAGCTACCTGTTTATAATGAATTAACAGTGTTGAAAATGGAGTTTAAATTGCACACGTCCCCTTCGTTGTGTCCAAAGGGAGGGCATAGTCAAGCTCAGCATGCGTTATTGTGTAGCAGCAATCCCCGTCCCCATAATAGAGTCTTTGGCGCGAGGCAGCTGCGAGCGATTCAAGCTCCGGCTCGAGCCCTTGTGCAGGATAGACCAGAGACGCCCTATTTCAGCCCTCCCGCCCCAAGGCTTCAAGGACCTATGGAATACTCATACAGAGTGCGTGGTGTTTGAAGCTAGGGAGCTGCATGTGTAATCCAGGGAAATTCACACATGTCTGGCTGTAACTTTGAGTGCGGATGGGTGGTTGATGTATGCGTGCCTGGAGCGTGCAGTTTTATAGTGTGGTGTGTGTGTGTATGTGTGTGTGTATGTGTGTGTGTGTGTGTGCGTGTGTGTGTGTGTGTGTGTGAGTGTGTGTGTGTGATTGCATGTGTGTGAGTGCGAGTTTAAGCGCGTGTGTGTGCATGTATGTGTGTGTGCGTGTGTGTGTGAGTGTGTGTATGCGTGTGTGTATGAGTTTGCGTGCGTGCGCACGTGCATATATGTGTGTGTGTGCGTGTGTTTGTGTGAGTGTGTGTGTGCATGTGTGTGTGCGTGTGTTTATGTACTCGCACGCAGGATGCACTTGTATGTGTGCAAATGCTGGGTCAGTGTGCCTTGCAACCAGTAATTTGCCTTCTTCACATGTCAACTTGCAGTCCAGAAATTGTTGTATCTTTTTCCTGTGTGTATGCCCCCCACATACTCTATAGGAACCTTCACCCTGGCCGACCAAGGATGACGTGCCAGTCGCATACCATGACCTGACACGTCAGCCCCACGCAGATCTGCTTGTGGTGGGCTCTGGGCCTTCTGGGCTGGCTGTGGCAGAGCGTGTGGCTGCGGCGGGTCAGTTGACGGGTTCAATGTTTGCCACACAGCCATGTCTCTTTGTTTTGTGGCAATGCGGCAGCTGTTGTATGCAATGACAAGGATGCACGCATTAAACAATTGAAACGCCCATACCACACTCCCCCCCCCTCCAACACAAATACACACACCCATACACACACCCATACAAACACATACATACACTTGTGCTCTTGGCATGCACACATAACACACATCGCACATATGCATAACACAGATGCCTGTACTTGCGGCATGCTGTTCCCAGGCTTCTCAGTGTGCGTCATTGACCTTGACCCCTATGCCCCCATGATTCCCAACTACGGGGTGTGGGTGGATGAGATGGTGGCCATGGGCCTGGAAGAGTGCTTAGAGGTGGTGTGGCCTCAAGCCAAGGTCTGGCTAGACAACGGGCCCCAAGGGGAAAGGTGAGCGCCTGTTTTTTGTGTGTTTCAGTGTGGGCTTGTGTGAGAGTGGGTTTATATCTGTGCCTGTAAGGTGCACATGTTGTTTGTGAGTGGCACCGTGCCTACCAAGTTCCTCAGAGGGAAACTTATGGCAAAAGTGAATACGGGGGAGGAGCTTGATTGCTGACCTGGGAACTACTTTTTGGCTGATGATCGTCTTTGAGGATTAACTTGTATGAGCGTGTGCGTGTGCGTGTGTGCGTGTGTTTGTTTGTATGTTCGCACCTCAGGGCAACAGCATTAAGCAGTAGAGCACGTAAAGCCCACAGCCTGTAAGCGTTCCAAATCTAGGGTGACGGTTATGTGTAAGGAGCCCCAGTGCAAGGGGTCACACTCATCCCCACATCTATTGCTGCAAACTGTGGTCGAGTGTCCTGCAAGCATCACCTACGAGCCTTTGTACTCTTTCCAATCATGTGCATGTACTCTGTGTGTCTGCAATTATTGGTGACCCACACAGTTGTGCTCGCAAATTTAAGGCCTTCCCTGACTTCCATGCCTGTTCTTGTCGCTCACATGCTGTGCTCCCTCTTACAGTGTGCACGTGCACACACACACACACACACACACACACACACCAGTTGGTATCTCCTTGTAAGCGCTTAATTGCGTGCGCCTGGCCTTTTATGTAGGCGAGAAAGACGCCTATTACAAGCGTATATGACCGCATAAATGGAGCTTTCTTGGCGGACTGCTTGTATTCTGTATATGTGATTAACCTGCTTACTCACAAGTGTTGGCACCTCAATCCTTTCAGCATGTACATGTGTGCACACATTTGCAAACTCATTCACACATACACACACAAATGTGTTGTTTCTCAGGTTCTTGAAGCGGCCCTACGGGCGCATGGACCGCCCGATGCTCAAGAGGCTGTTATTGCAAAAAAGTGCCTCCAATGGTAGGTGCTGGATTAATACAAAGGGGCTGTTTCAGCATAGCTGGTAGTTGCAGAAAGAGATTGGCTTTTAAACACTGTAAACAAAGTATCCTTGCTAGATTCTGCTTACACATCATGTGACGGCCAACGTAACTGTGATTGTAATGAAGCAAGCTTACGTTGCTTCTTATTCCTTGCAGCGCCCAACTTTTTGTTAAACACATGTGCTTACACTTGATTTAAACATTTTGACATACATCTATTTTTGCCGGTGAACAATGCAAAACGCTCCCTCTCCTCCCTTTGAACAGAATAAGTCAAAAGTGGCGTTACCCTTGTCATACTGAGCCTATTCGTTCTCAACAATGTTGCGCTCCTCAGCTGATACCCAAAGGCAGAAATAAATTTATGGCTGCCGCAGGAGGCGCCAAAAAATAATACTGGACGTCATGTACTTTTTCGGGGTGGACCCCCCTGACCCACCACCCACCCCCTACCCCCTCCTTCCGGTGCCCCTACCCAGACAAAAAGGGTACCAATCTGCTCCTTTTCAAATAGGCATCCACCTGCATACTCATCAAGACCTGAAACTAAAGTGTTGCAGAGTTATGGGGCAAAAACTGAGATACGGACGCCCATGCACACATGACCTACCAGGCACCCATAACTGGCTTGCACAGTCCCACATTGCTTCCATTTCCCCATTATTCCAATGACTATTTTATGCTGGCACAATCCTGTCAGCTTGGGGTAAATTGCTGCTTCATCGGTTTGACTCGCCCCGCGGCTTGCACCCAACCGCGTCTGCATCTGACTTTTGGACATGTCCACTGACCCCTCCCCATTAACCCAAGTTGCTCAAAAAGGGTGCCAATCGACTGGGCTTGAGCTGAGGCTTCCGATGATATATTTGAAATTCCGTAGGAGTGGCCCAGTAAAATTTTGGAGGGGAAATCCGAAAAACTCGATCCCCCAAATTTTCCGATTTCGACCCCACACCCCCCCCCCTCCCCGATCGGAACCTTAAATATACCAATTTATAGCTCTTGACGTCAGGATTTCGTATACCGTACGTACATGTACTCACCATCCCCCCCTGAAAAAACTATTATACAGAAAGAACAGCAACCACCCCCCCTAGAATTATTTATTTTACAGTAATATTTAGCAACCACCCCCTCTCAAAGGAGGAAGCCACTCTTGCTGTTGTTGCTTCACTGCTGCTACTGCTGCTGCATGTGTGTGCTAGCTTAGCGTGCTGCTTGGGTGCTATAGCTAGAGTGTGTGCATGTGTAAGTGTGTGTGTGCGTGTGTGCGCCTGTGTAAGTGTGTGCGCCTGTGCATTTGTGTGTGCGTGTGTATGTGTGTGTGTATGTGTGTGTATGTGTGAATGTGTGTGCGCATGTGTGTGCACGTTGTGCGCCTGCAGCATGCTTGCATCCCTGTCAACTTCATTAGTTGCACAACCACAGAATGCCAATGCAGTGCCAACTGTACAATCCTGTGGGGTCAAACCAAGGTTTGCGACTTCTGCATGGCTGCGAGTCCTTGTTCTTGCACTCCTTTGCCTCTCGCTCAGCCCGGTCCGCCTTGCCTGCTGCAGGTGGGAGGGGGGTGAAGGTGCAGGCGGAGCGGGGGGGAGCATCTCTCCGCTCGTCACTTCAAACAATAATTATTTTTTGCTACCACCCCCCTAAAAACCTGAACCGCTCCCCCTAGAAATAAATATTTATTTTGCCACCGTTTCTCCAGTTATTTGTCACCGCCCCATCCAAACAACAACAATTAGGGGCGGTGATATACTTTATGTACGGTATCTAATTTTTATCCAAATTTGTACATGACGTCGAAAAGTTACGCTTTCTGGCGCCTCCTGGCTGCCGCAACATTTTTGTTTGCAGCCGTCTTCACCATAACAACCTGGCTCCAGACGCGTTGTTCCTTATTAGAAACAGCACAGAATCGAGCTGGTGCATTGCTACAATGCCTGACACTTTCACTTTCCAGACAAATCACCTGTGTGTTTTTTTTCTTTTGCTTTTTTTGCTGCATACACTCATGCAAACAAACACGCACACGTACACACACACAGGAGTGACCTTTCTGAGCAGCAAGGTAGATGGTGTGAGCCATGCTGATGGCTTATCCACTGTGCGCCTTACTGACGGGCGCAGCATTCAAGGCAGCATGGTGCTAGATGCCACAGGGCATGCACGCAAGCTGGTTAACTTTGACCAAAAGTTTGACCCCGGGTACCAAGGCGCATACGGTATCACAGCAGGTGGGAATGTGTGCTTATGCAGGTGTGTGTGTATGTGTGTGCGTGTATGCGGTGTATGTGTCATGTACCACTGCAGGCGTGTGTATATGCAAGTGTGTTATGTACCGTACCTTTGCGGATCCATCCCGGTGCCTAAATTTCATAAATATTAAACGTAACCCCAGGTAACCCCGGAGCCTCGAAATAAATATTTTAGCCATTCCCGTACGAATTCCGGGGGGCATTGACCCCAGGCAGTGCATGTGCGTGTGTGAGTATGCGTGCACATGCGCGTGTGTGCGTGCGCATGTGTGTCATGCGGTGTGTGTTTGTGTGTGTGTGTGTTTGTGTGGTGCTGGGGCGCATGTGTGTCGTGCTCCAGGTGCTGTCCAGGAGTGTCGTGCTCCAGTTGTTGTCCAGGAGTGTCGTGCTCCAGGCCTGGGGCGCATGTGTGTCGTGCTGCAGGTGCTGGGGCTGCTGCAGGTGCTGGGGCAGGTGCTGGGGCTGGTGCTGCAGGGGCTGGGGCGGGGGCGGGGGCGGGGCCTTCTCCGCTCATCACTGTTCACCCACCCACAAAACTTTATTTTTTGCCAATCCCGGGCAACCCCAGAGCCTCAAAATAATTATATAATAAATGATACCGGAACCACCCCGGAGGGCAAAAAACGTTAATTACCCGGGATGATATCGAAAAGGTACGGTACCATTGCATTGTGTGTACTTTCATCATATCCTTACGTTTTTCATTTCTTAAATAAGCTGCCCTGTGTGACGAGAGTTTTTCATTATGAGCACATGTGACTGTGCCACGGACATGTGCCCCTGCTTGCGTGGGCAAATGAATTGTATGGAAATCTTCCTTGTCGGGCTCTTTCCCTTGAAATGCAAAGCAGGAATGATTTCCAACAACCTCTGAGGGCTTTGCTTGGCCTCATTGCTAAGCAGCACACACTCTCATCACAGCGTTCCTGAATTATTGCATGCACACACAGAAGTGGAGTTTGCTAAGCAGCACACACACACTCTCATCACAGCGTTCCTGAATTTCTGCATGCACACGCAGAAGTGGAGTCGCATCCCTTTGAGCTGGACACCATGCTGTTCATGGACTGGAGAGACGAACACACGCACTCAAACCCTGCAATGCGGGCGTCCAACGACGCGCTGCCCACCTTTTTATACGTCATGCCGTATACAAAGAACAAGTGAGTTGGGAATGCACTTGTGGGTGGAAACATTTGTGTGTGTGTGCGTGTGTGTATGTAAGCGTGTGCGTGTATGTGCATGTGCATGTGCATGTGTTTGAGATTGGAAGATGTTCTGCTACTAGAGGTTGAGGAGTGCACGATTAAGAGGGGTTAGTGCTTGGGGATACAGACAAAGGGGAGAGAGGGTCAGTGCTTGGAGGGTGCAGACGAAGTCCTCCTGTGAAAGGCAGCAGTCATGCCAGTGTGTAGGAATGACGGTGTGGGTGGCGAGAGGCTGGGAGGTGTGCAAGTAAATTTTACTTGCACACCTGGAGCAGCTGGAATACTGGTGAACTGTGCACACTTGTGGCAGAGGTGCATGGGTAACCAGGAGAGAGAGATGCACGCAAATGGGCTGAAGGGGGAGTGTGACAAGCTGCCAGTTGCATCATGTCTTTTTGTCCGTGTGCCGTGCGTGTGTATATTTGTTTGCTCAACTGTTCAAGATATAGCAAGCGGTGCATGTGTGCACTATGCTTTGGAGTCTGTATTGAAACCTCTGCACCAGTGAGCTTGTGCTCGTCATTACTGGAGCAGGTATGAATCACCTGTCCTGACTTTTTTCTTTGCTTAATAGTTCGCTATGCGCTTTTTATTCTCCCTTACCCAAAAGGCACCGGCTTTTTTTTGTGCCCCACCTTGCACTATTCCAAAACCAACGGGATGCTGTTTGATAACTCAGCAGCATGCTATGTGGATGGCCAACTCCAGGATATTGTTGTTTTGGACCCTAGGACACAAAGTGTCTAGGCCTTATGGATTGCTAGAGAAACTGAGAGCCTTATAGCTTAGAAAAGCAGCCCTTTAAGCGACAAGCTTTTAGTCGCCAAATCGAGTGAGAAGCTCATGCTGAGAAGGATGGTGCTTTCCGATTGTTGAACAGTGCCCTGGTTGCAATTCCGGACCTTTTTTCTTGAGCTCCTTAATATAAGATTTAAACAGCTAGAAAGAAGGTTAATTTTAAGACATAATGGACCCTGCGAGGAGCATTTGGCAAAGCCGCAAAATGCAAACCCGTTTCCCGAGTGGAGTCATGTTGCTGCATTCTCGTGATGAGCAGGAAGTTTAATGCAACATTGCTGGAGCACAATTGCATTCCGGCCACTTGTTGTTGTGATGACGTTTGCTCGGTGCAAGCGCTGTCCGGGGTTGAGAATGGCAGGTTTCAGGAAGTTCCAACAGACATCTTTCATCACCCATAAGGTCTTTATAGCTGTGGAAGTTTGCACACCTGCCATGCCTTTTCACACAAGACTTGGAGTTGCACGACCTAGGGTCCCCAAGCGCAGCGCCACTTTAGTTATCTTACGTGTGGGCCAACTCCAGGATATTTCTGGAAGAGACCTCTTTAGTGGCCAGGCCGGCTGTGGGCTTTGACGAGCTTAAAGAGCGGCTTAAAGCACGGATGGAATGGCTTGGTATCAAGGTAACTGCTGGATGTGTTTTGAACGCATGCACATCTCCTAAGAAACTGCCGAACAGTGTGTATGTGTTACCAGGCAGCGATTCCTGTATGCAATGGACCAGCCTCCGCACTCAGCTGCTGCGCCCCTGAATCATACCGGATGGAATGTCACAATTCCAAAAAAAACTGTTTCCCTGCTTCAGGCCCAGAAGTGTGCAGTTGTAACTGATCGAAACTGCAGTGACTTGCCAGCATAGCAGACCACACGTGTGTGCCCTGCTGCTAGGCCCTCTCTTATACTAAAGAGTGATCAACTTATTTTCTACAAATGATCAGCTTCTAAAGTTATATTAGATTACTGCATTTGAGATCCAGTAGTAAGCTGACCAGTATGCTGTTTGTAAATTAGAGTTTGGCAAATGAGTTGGTAACTCTACCAAAAATGTGTACCAGTAGTAGGTCAACTAGGAGCAAGAGAAAATCCCCTCCATTAACTTATTTTGCGTCAGCTGCATTTTCCAGTTCAGATGTTTTGAATTGAGGTATTGCAGCTGATTCTTGGCAAGCAACCTGGCCACATGACAGACACATTTGAGCTTCCGTGCACTTAATAATATGTGATGCTTCAGGCGAAGTTTGTTCTTGGATGGGCCTGAATTTGCAGAGCTTATTGCACAGGCAGAATGAGCTCCTTTTGCTTTCGTGAGCTTATCAGACATTTTTATTATGAATTTGGAGGGTTGGAGCTTGGCCGCCTGAGAATTTATGAAGAAAGACAAGTGTTTAGCAACACAACACAGGTAAGGACCGGCATTCTGCTGCATGTCTTCAGCATCACGTCCACAGCAAGCACTGGGACCTAATTTTGAATTAGGGGTGAGGGGTGAGTATGGACGATATACGAATTACCTGTCAGCGTTTGCGGGTTTAAATCTCCTGAAAGGGTCTCTTCACACCACGAGAGTGTGATTTGAGCCCACTTATGACAGTTTTCTCATTGCCTATAAACTCTAGGTAGCCTATAAACTCAAGTTAGTAATCTATAATTAATAAGTAGCCTTGTGCAGACATTCCCAAGTCATCAATGTGTTGCATGGGTCACATGGGACTGCAGAAATCATCTTTGCCGATTTACAACTACCTCTTTCTGTTGCAATTGTGTAGGTGAAAAAAGTAGAAGACGAGGAGTTCTGCTTGATTCCCATGGGCGGGGTACTGCCGCAGCACCCACAGCGTGTGTTGGGCATCGGTGGCACTGCAGGCATGGTGCACCCATCCACAGGTCAGTGTGACTTGTAAATGTGTGCCTGTGTGTGTGTGTCTGCGTCTGTGTGTGTGTGTGTTTGTGTGTGTTTAAGTTCCAATTCAGCCTCCTGTGTGTGTTTTGCGTATGAGTACGTGGAGCGGGGGGGGGGGGGACGTATTAAACAACAGGGTTGCACTGCAGGCATGCTCCTGACGTCACTTGGCTTGTCCCTGTGCCGCTACCCATAAAGTCTGCTGGCTCATGTCTGAGCAAACCTGCTGGTGATACAATTGACAATCTATTAAGCATGTTCATGTTCAGACTAACACCGCAGGCTAAGCGCTACCAGTATGTAAACAGGCTGTTTCTGCCCCTTGTCTTATTATTTCAGGATTCATGATCACCCGCATGCTGGGTTCTGCGCCTGTGGTTGCGGACGCCATTGTAGATCAACTGGCAAGGCCAACAGATAAGGCGACCGATGCAGGTGCGTGCAGCAGCAGCTGCAATGTCTGTAGTGTTGCATGTTGCGCTCTACTTTGAAGGCTTACGGTAAATCGGGGAAGGGGCGGTCGTGACAAAGTTGTGGTTAGCCTGTCGTTTTTGTGCTGTGGTACTTGCCGCTGAATATGCAGTGTTGCTGTGTGTTGTGCGCATGTGTGTTTTGCAACGCTACAAAGCCTGTACCCTCTTCTGATTGAGTGGGGACTGGCAATGTTCCTCTCTTACTTCCCTGTGCTGTACACGCTCCATGAGCTGTTCAAAAGCTTTTTTTGAAATTTTAATGATTGAAACAATGTACACCACTTAGCTTGACAAGCCTGTCTGTTGGAAGCCACTACCAGCATCACACACTCCCTATATTAACCACGGTTGAAGCAAATGGGGGATACGGAAAGTCAGCCAGGGGCATTGCAAATGGAAAGCAGCGTGTGACATCAACTTCTGTCCATGGGCTCCATGGGCCATGTTCAGATGTACGCTTCCGCTTCCCATACACACACACGCTCACATTTACAGTACAGATACGCTCTAACCTACGAATACGCTCACACCTACGAATACGCTCACACCTACACAATTACGGTCACTTCTACAAATACGCCCGCACCTACAAATACGCTCACGTGTACTCACACTTACAGGATCATCGCGGCAACCTGCATCTGAAGAGGAGGCAGAGGACATGGCAGCTGCAGTATGGAGAGCAACATGGCCGGTGGAGCGCATCCGGCAGCGAGCCTTCTTCACCTTCGGCATGGAGATGCTGCTGACCCTGAACCTGACTCAAACGCGTGAATTCTTTGCCGCCTTTTTCTCGCTCTCGGAATTTTATTGGTGAGAACGCCTGAGAACCGGATCGATCCTTTGGTGGCTGTGTTTGTATTACTCTGTTCCCTCTTGCATGGAACAGTGGATTGGTTTCTTGTGGAGATCCAGGGGTTTGAGGCAAATTTGAGATGATTCTTGCAAACAGAGATGCTAACGCAAGACTTGATCTCAGGGATGAATAATACGGCGTGTTAGTAATACGCCGTATTGTATTGAATGCATATTTAAGAAGAACAAATCAGGCCGCGTATTATACGAGTGCAACTTTCACCGTTTGGCCCTGTAAGGCATATTTCCGCCCAGGAACGACCTCACAGCGAGCTGTCAATGTTAATGTTAATGAAAATAATATAACATATTGGAACAGAGCTGGAAACGTTTGGGGTGGTTTTGGGGCGAATCAGGTCCATTTTAGGTCAAAAATCGGCACTCCCAGAATTGCTGTAAAATACGATGGTATTATATGCGCTTTGCGTATTTACGCGTGTTTTACTGTGTTGAACGTTCAAAATGACTGTATGAAACATCCCTGCTTGATCTAGTATAATGAGTAAATAATTTGGCTGCTCTTTTTCGAGCCCGGGAAGTGGCCACATGCTGCAAACTGTGGTGCGCAAGGAACTGCTTTGGGTCCCAAAGGGAACTGGCAGAGTACTTCCAAATATATGTCCTTTTGTGAACAGTTACTGTTATGTCAGGGTTGCGTTTAGAACCTATGTCAAGATACATCTGCCCCACACAAGGTCAGACTTTTGTTGCAGATTTCTGGCAAGTCTGAATTTAAGACTCTTCCAAAGTCTGCTCTACAAGCATCCCTTACAGTGGCATGCAAGGCCCCAGACTTAGCACTGACGATAGTCTGCTGCTTCAAAAACCTAGATCTATATGTGCACATTTAACACCAAGACATTTGTACACGCAACTGCAGGCAAGGCTTCCTGTCCGCACGCCTGTCCTTCGTGCAACTCATCCGTTTTGGTCTCTCGCTTTTTGCCAATGCCACATCCGATACCAGGCTCAACCTGTTGCGGCAGGGCATCCCAGGTTAGTGTGAAGGAGAGAGGATTGCAGCCGATTTACATATACCTGCTGACCCTATAATGGTGATCGTGACAAACTTGCTTGCCTTTCCTCCTGTTGTGTGCTCTGAGGTAAAAGGTAAAAGCTGCGCAGCTGTGCTCATGGCTCTTCTCCACATCTCCTGCTCATCAAACTTTTCTTGATGTGGCTTTACTACAACCCATACACCCCCCCTATCAATCCTTTCATATCGTAAACAAAAATGTTTTGCCTCTTGTGCTCACACCTTTCTCCTTGCATCCCCTCTTGATCACGTGCAGGCCTGGTGCAGATGCTCCTGGTCCTCCTGCCCACAGTCACAGGCTACTATAAAGGAGATAGCACTGTGAAAGACAGAAAATTTGCCCATGACAAAGAAGCTGCAGAAGCTGCCGCACAAAAACAGCGCACACAAACACTTTCCTCATCTTCATCCCAAGATCCGGGCGTGCAAAAGGGATAACATTTTGACAGGCGTCTTATATTCATCCTCAGCAATGAGCGCCTTATGGCATTATCATGCCTGAAGCTTTCGTAGCAAGCATGTTTGACCTCATCATAATTATTCTACATGTAGCTATGCTGTGTATGCGCTTTCATAAGTGAAGACGAGCGTTTCTTATGCTTGTACAATACACGCGTTGTATGTTGGCTGTGTGAGATATCAATTTGCTTTGACTAAAGCAATTCAAAGGGAGTATTCCTGCCATGTATCCAAGCTAGTCCTTTTCTACAATGTCACACTTTTTATTTTCCAGTCGTGCATCGCCTCATGACAAAGTAATTATTTACAGTTTGACTCATTGTTGGATGTTGAACGATATAAAAAAAATACAGCTGATATACAGTCATACTCAATCTCAGATTTGGCGGCCCATACAGCGGTCACAGCTAGGCTATTGGGGCCAAAACCTGGAAACAACAGGTAAAAAGACGAGGAGGTTATGTTTGTTTGCCCTGATTATGTTGGCAATACAAGTGCAGGCGGAACATTATGCATTCACGCATTGAGTCTCCCAAAATAGTTGAACGCCGCAAAGAAATGGCATGAAGATCTTCAACTGTACCACTCTTTGAGGAGTCTCCGTTGCTGCCACGTGATATTGTTAAGAAACTTGCTTCCAAGCTTCATGTTCATTCTGTCAATTACGCTGCCAAACTTATCCATACCCGACGTGCCCTTTCCAGCACTATTATCAACTCTCATCCGCCAGGAGACAGTTTCAGGTCAAGCCTGCAATCCTCCTGATCCCCATTTGATTTTCCTTTTCTTTTCGCGGTGGAGGAGCTTTACGGTACTCGGTACCAAAGTGGCTCCTTTTTTTTAATTAATGTGGGGAGTGGTTTTCACTGCTTGCGTAGGTATTTCTTTTTCATTTCAGTTCTGTGGCTGTTTTCCAGTTTTTACGACAAAAAACTCACATTCGACACGAGGTGAACAAAGCTGTTTCCCACGGCGATGTTTGTTTTCAAAACCTTTGCATTCCGAGAAATGCCGTCTATATTTGTTCGGAGTGTGACGGTGTTGCCCCTGGGTAGTAGGAGGAATGTAAAAAGGGCAAGAAAGCCAAAGAATCAAGTTCGAGAGGAAGAAAAACAAGAGTTAAGTACCGGCATCAGGGGCTAGTAACGATCGTAAGGGTAAATTGACAGCCTGTTCCTGTAAACATGTAAACATGCTGGTGGATCTTACTGTTTTGTCAGAATGATGGCAGTTTCAGGATCCAGCGTAGCCATCGTTGTTACTCCTGTGAATTGCAACGCAAACGAGCATGATTTGGGGATGAATGCTAAAAATGGGGAGGACTGACAATCAATCTCTTTTGCAACATGTTGATAGTGCAGGAAATTGCGGAACTGATCCATTGCGCAAAAGCCAACAATCAAACCTGACGGAAACTCCTCTGCTGTCCTTGCTTGAGGAACGCAGTGTGCATAGATACATGCACGTCCAGATGGGGAGTTTAAATCCATCAGAGACACAACAGGTGATCCCGCATTGTACATGGCAACCGCTTCTGGGAATGGGCCAAGAAGCGAATACTACTGTCATATGCGGCATATCATATGCCTCTTAGTATGAGTCATACATACTTCCTTGTTTTGATCTTAGATTCATGACCGTGAATGATACTTTGATGCAGCAACGCACAAGTGAACACGCAAGAGGAGAAGCAAGTCCTGTCTGCTGTAAAAAAGATAAGCTGGTATGAGCTGAACAGGAAAGTCACGCACAGCACTGACCGTTTGTTGGCAGGAACACGGTCAAAGGATTGGAAAGAAAGTGTGGGTCAATGCCCACAGCACGAGCTGTCTGTACGGAGGGACCAAGAGGGACAAGCACAAGAAACCAGCCATGAAAGTCGAGCAAATTGTGACTTGCGGAAGGAAATGCTGCTGCTGCGCTGCTCAGTCTGCCTGGCAAAAAGTAAATGGCATCTAAAGTTAGACGTGCAACAGGTCTCTAGCTAACCTCAGTGGCTAGCGCCATATCGGTGAGTGTAGGGGGCACCTCGGTGGCGCCCACACTTGTGTTAGCCACTGGTTCCACAGCGCCTGTGTGGTACAGCCACAAACGCACACACACGAATACTTGCATAGCGCAAGTACGGCCTACAAGTGTTATACAAATCACTCGTTGCGGTAGAGCAACACAAACAAAATTTTATACGAAAAAGTGTCTCACAAATTTCATTTTACAGTACTTGTTTTGTACCCCTTACCTGCTGCACTTGCATCCCCTATTGGTGCTAGTATGTTATCAACCAAATGGCAAACAGCCTGCAAGGTTTGAGGAACAAAAAAGTCAGGGGTGAAGAGCACTTTCAGAGCACTTTTGGCGGCAGAAGTTAGCTCGTCACAACCTTTCCGTGTACAATATTGCCGTACACGACTTTGGCAACACTGGTTCCAAATGGGGGTGAACGGTGGGTGTGCGAAACAGTCACACTGTCATGAGGGCTGCATGAGCAATACAAAATTGGTAACATTGATCAGGTAGTGGGCATGACTTTTGTACCCTAGCGCCTTATAGAGTAGGATGTCAGGACAAATGGATTCGGATGCTTAGCAGATATTTGGAATAAAGGATTTGATTGTATTCATGCCGCACGGAAAAACAGCATCTCTTGACTGAAAGGCAGGAGCCTTAATGACGGAAATGTCTCAGACCTCAGGCTGCGTGTCACTGTCAGTGGTGTATTTGCATTACTCGTGTAGGTCGTTGATCCGACTGGGATTGCTTCCAGAGGAAGGACAAGACCAGGAATGACCTGCAATAAACAAGGAGGAATCTAATAGTTGATGTCACACAAATGCAAACACACTGCGGCAAACACAAGCAAGGGGATGTACATTTGCTGACGCGATTCCGGCTATTGATCCAAGTGTTTCAGTCAACAGGAAGGTCAATATGGCTCTTGGGAAGCCCAACAGGTAAGGTTATTTACGATTGTTAACTTAGTCAGCTCAAATAAATGAAGATGAAACTTCACATGACTGTTTATAGCGTCGGTGCCAGGAATGTTTGGCAGGGCTGCCATAGCACCCGGGTCAGCGACGCTGTAGTGAGCAAGCGCACTGTTGATAGGGATCCACACAGTCCTGTAGGCAGAGGGTGCAGGACATGGGTGTGTGCTTTGTGCACTGAAATCTAGCGAGCTAGTGTGCTGCTGCTGGTAGGAATCTCCACGGCAAGAGCGAGATGTGAGTGTAGGTAGTCCTTATGGTTTGCGTGTGGAGTGACAATAACCAATATGATGTTGAATAGGAGTGTGGAGAATGCAGGAATAATGGTTATAGTTAATCTCTCATTCAGAGATGACTGAAAGTCTTCTTCAGAGGTCATCAGATGACCTCTGAAGAAGATTTTCACTCAGTCTTGACGAGTGCTAGTAATCTAGAATTGGGAAACCAAAACATGATTTTAGATAAGGAATGTGCAAGCGGTAGGGAGCCCCTCTGCTATGATGAAGGGAAATTATATGCTTGGTAGTAAATTTTATCCATAAACGAGTGCTCAAGAATGTTTAAGATCAGAAGGAGGAGGAACAGCCGGGATTTTACTTGCCTACTCTAGCCCTAACATCCTTGTTATTCTCGCTGCCAATGTGCACTCACGAAGTGATGGCTGTTGGGTCAAGTCCGGCTCTTGCCAACGTCTGGTGAAGAAGAGTATGGGGCACTCGTCATTTATCAAAACAAGAGAAAGGGTGGTGTGTCATTTATCAAAACAAGAGAAAGGGTGGTGTGTCATGAGGTGACAACTGTTGCTGAGTGCTCTTTTCCCTCTTGTTCAATCGTTCCCTCAAAATCAGGACGATTGGCACAGATGAAGCTGGTCAAGTCACCCTTATTTGTGTACATAATAAAAAGACACCTCTAAAGCCCAGCTGGTGTCTTTTAGTGGATGCTCCGCAGTTGATGGTGCCAAATCTGGATCTCTAAGAACGCCATCCACTGTACATACATGTTAAATTCATGGTAGGTTTAGCAAAGAAAAACAAGCATTCTCATACAACTACATAACACTGAAGACGGCTTGCAGTCTTTTAAGAACGTACCTTGGTGGATAATAACACTTGCATGTCGTGCATTTGGGGTGAGCACTGTTGCTTCATGGGTGGGGGAACGGACAGTAACCACCACTCCTCTTTAAGCGACAAAACATGCGAGAGACGGAAAGAAGAGTGATCATGAAGAGTACACGTGGCTTTCTAGGATACAAAGGAAGGCAAAGCAACTCAGGGGCCCTTGCATTTTATTACCTTTTGTTGACTTGTAAAGATGTGCCTGCACGCGACGTATAGGTGGTCAAACCTTCGTGGAAATCAGCTGTGGAGAGGGCTAGGCCGTCAATGATGTGGCTGTCAATGCAATTGATGCCCGCTTGAGTGCCAAGCAACGAGGAAGCCTGGAATGCGTAAAACGTGCGGATAAAGTTTTGGTCGAATAAAGCTGTCTGAGTGACTTTCACGATATGCCTCGTGTCATCTACCAAAGCTCTTTACAGGAGTCAAGCCGTTGGTATTTTTTCACGTGCTGTCAAGGATTGCCTTTCATCATGGGTGATTTGATAAAGCGGACCATCACACACATACACACACACAAACACACACACAAACACACACACACACACCAACACAAATACATATACGTAAACAAGCATGAGTAGCCTTATCACCATCCTTAAAAACGTACTCATCATGTTCACACAAAAAAGAATGCTGTCATACAGAACCTTATGAGCACTACATCTTGAAGGATGGCCCCCGGGGGCCAAATCTATTTATGAGGTGTAACAGGAGCAGTCACTGGATCCGTAGATGTGCATGTGCACGCACACACGCACGCACGCACGCACACAGCGTCTCACAGCGTGCTGATTAGCTGACATGGATGACTAATGAGCCCCATGCTACGCAAACCATGCTGAGTCCATTCAGTGTGTTGCCAGGAACAAACATTTGAATTTTATCACTGCTGTATCTATGGCTGTGTATTTAAATTCCGAGGAGGGAGGAAGTCCCGATTTTTTTCACATTCACACCCCTTCTCCACCCCATTTCCACAGACACACACACACAAGCACACACACACGTACGCACACATTTACGTTACAACTACCATTGACTTATCACTTACTTGTACCACTGTTAAAATTTCTTAGTACCTGCACCTAAAAAGGCGTTAAAAGAATAGCGGCGGCTGCTGTTTATGATTATAATGTGCAACACAACAAAAGTGGTGACCTCTACTGAGGTGATGACCTCTACTAACCTGAGGGTGTGCGTCTGAATACTTGATCAACGCAGCAGTTGTGGGAGCAAATGCGGTGGCCACAGAGGAAGTCGGATCCGCCTGAGGTCCTGCCCTCCTCAGTGCCTGACAACCGTACACAATAAAGCAGGATTTGCTACGTTGCAACGAGGAACATGAAGCAAAAGTAGATCTGCATGCACAAACAGAGCGCCCTGAGGACCTATCAATGAGCAGCACATAAATACAGCAGGCGCACCTCATGAGCCCATGCCAAATCCCTAGTGCTGGTCATATTTTTGTATATAAAGAAGCCTTTTTTATGTTCTTGAAATTCTACTTTTCAACGATTTTCGATTTGATGACGATTTTCGAGCTGTAATCTGGGGGTGTTTTCGGGGGAGGGCTCTTTGTCTTTTTCGGGCAAAAGAATTATCGGCGCGTTGTATATCGGAGCACCGGTAGAAACAAAAAACAGGCAGAGAAAAGCAAAAAAGCTGCCATCATCCATGTAAAACGTAATTGAAGAAACGGGAAGCGGATATGACGCAGGCAGGAAAAACCACTCCCCTGTCCTGCATTCCATTACAATGATGCACTTAGTTTTGCAGGAAACATTACACTTTCTTCTTAGTTAAGCGTTGTTAATGGCTTCATTGGCAATGCCATTTTCAATAAGGGCCTCATGGGAATTTACTACAGTATTGGCATTTCTAGTTTGTGGAGAGGGTACATGTGTGCTTGCAGGGCGTCACAGTAATTTGATTGATACCAGAACCTTGAGGCAGTTGGCTAAGCCATGTTTGGGTGATTTTGTGTTTGAATGATTGATGCTCTTTATATTCTTTTGCAAGCCGGTAGATGCTAGGAAAGGGTTTTTCCTCAGAGACAGCTGTTTTGATGGAGGTATCAGCAACGTCAAAGTAGTTTGTGCTGAAGTTTTACTAGCAAGAGCGTCGGCATGTGCACGCCACTGTTGCCGGCAAGAAACTGGACTTGGTAAAAATGAATGGGCGATGGTGACTGGCGGATTGCTTTGGCAATGAATCGGAGGACACCTTCTTTGGATGTGGTGGCGGTGGAGTTTTGAATGGCTAAGAAAGGGTAAGAGAGCTTGCACTTTCTGTGGATACGCCAAGAATTATTGTGGATGCTTTTTTGGCAGGGAAATATCTAAACCCCTTTAGAAATTACATGTGCTGCGAGCCAATTGTCACTTCTTGCAAAAATACATTACAGGTTGCTAACCTGCTGCAAGTGTTCAAGCAATTTTTATAATCAGACTGCCTCAGGCTTGAGTATTTAAGTTAAACGTGTCAGCGAATAGATTCCGGTTGCTCATGGTACATACTATGACCTACGACAGCACTTGCCTTGAGCCTTAAGGTCCTCTAAACAAACATGTTTGTTGCTTGCCGTAGCTCTCCTTTTGCTTAAATTCTGATAAATTGAGGGACCATAATCCCCACGATCTTGATGAGTTTGACGAGAGTCAATGGTGGAGACAGGCTGTTTGAAAACGGTTAAAGAGAACTAGTGAAAAATTCAACGTAGCTAATGCAGCTTGAATTTGCTGGAATTTAGCTATTACCGTGCATGCACATGTTATCAATGAAGAATCCAGGTCCTAACAGCAACAGAATAAACATATTGCCGTATAAATGCAAATATACACCTTCTGTGCTAGCTAGAAAACAGGCCACAAAAATAAATGCACAATCAGAGGTCCCTGAACATACAGGACGGCGTCGCCATACCTTGCTGTCAACAGCTAGAACAACTAGATATCAACAAACTTTTCAAATCAGAGTTGCTGGCAACGTCCATTGTGTGATCACTTTCTGCCTTTGATTTCCCCTTCCTGGCCAGGAAGGCACACTCCCTCCTTAAGGCACATCTCATCCATGTACCTGATGAATGGATGTTGCAAATACAAGAAGACAAGTAAAATGGCAAGCAAGTGACGATGCTGCCGTGTGAGGTTAAGGCATTTAAAAGCATGAACTAAGTTCTTTTGCAACTCGTTCAGTAGGCAGGAGGAATTACATCTGGGAAGGAGGGAACGACCAGAAAAGAAACCCAAAACCTAAAAACAAGGGAGGAAAAGGAACTAAAATGGGAATCAGGCAAGCAGCAGGGCCGTTGACACCCAAGTCTGCCCAAAAAAAGAAAGCTCCAGAACAGCAGAAAGAACACAAGCAATTGCACTACAAGGGTAGGAAAATAAAACTTGCCCCTAAACATGCTGAAGAAAGGATTTAGCTTGCTCGCAAAAAAATGCCAGCATGGCAGAAAGGACTAAGCAGCGAGGGCAAGCAAAAACAAACTTGCCCTAAACACCCAGATATGATAAATATGAACAAGAAAGGGAAGCATGCACTTTTGTGCAAAAGTTATTCTCACAAGACACTCTCCTGCAAGAACTGCTAGGTTCAGTGTGTAACACTTAAACTCCAGTTCTTGTAGAGCAGCAAAGTGATATCACTTCATCACTCTTGCCTTTTATCAGTGTTTCTCTCCTGTTTCATTCATCTTTATATTTCCTTGGTCCTCACAACTGCCCTTCTTTCCTAGCTCGGTTTTAATTTTGTTTTCTTTTCACCTTTGTTTGTGAGGACCATGGTCGTTACTAGTTTGTGTTGTCCTTGTAAATAATTCCAACGCAGGACCGAGGAAATAGGAAAATTTGATGAAAACAGGAGAAAAACACAGATAAAAGGCATGAGTGATATTGTGATATCACTTTGCTGCTCTACAAGAACTGGAGTTTTAAGTGTTACACACTGAACTCAACAGTTCTGTTCTGTTTGCATCGTGATATGGCGTTGGAATTACTTACAAGGACAACCAACAGTTGTGCTGAAACTCAGTACTGCATGGCTGACGTAGTAAGCAGTTTGTTTTCCAAAAAGCGTGAAATGCAGGTTTGCATGGCCTTAGATGTTTTCCAGGCTCCATGATCCTGAAAAATGTGATCAGGCCTGTGTTGGCTGCAACGAGGGTGGCACCTCCAGAACGAAGGGAGTGTAAACCGTAGGTGGGCCGTAAAAACATGAAAAGGAACATTGGCAGTGTCAGCTAGGGCGCTCAAAACGTGGGTCCTTGCTTGACTGTGTGGCCGAGCAGAAGATGGATGCACAATTTTTGAAACAGAATTTCGAGCAAAAGAACGGAAAACAGGGCATGCAGAGTCAAGATGTTGGATGCTGTGAGATACGAGTGGAGTAATCGGCAGGACAAGCGTGTGAGCTGCCTTTAGCAATACAATTGATAGAGCCTTCTCGAACTTGGTCATTCTTCTGTTTGCCAAGGAAGATTTCCATATGTGAAGAGTTAAAGCGATAACTGCGCTATATAGCGCTATAAGCCGATCCCTAGTCATCATACCGGAGGAAGCCAGAGAAGCAAACCATAATGTTTGCGCTATTTGAAGGTTTAGAATAGGAAGGTGACCTCAGCAGACGGGATGCAGTAGCTATGCATTGGCTTAGGGTTAAGGAGTATTTTTTATATACCCCCACTTGACAGAAGCATATGAGAAGCACAGTTGCGCACAGCATAGACGGCTGGGTTGTCTGTGACACTAGGAAAGCATGTCATGAGCGGTAGATTTTGCTGTGCTAGCTGCCTTAATTGGGGCAAAAGCCTTGTTATCGTGGTAAGCGTATTGAAAGACAGCGAACAGGTACATGGCAAGGTGGAACGGCTTTGCTGGTAAGTAGGCAAAAGCAGAAATACACTAAGATTTAAACCGGAACCAAGGGCCGTTGTATCTTAGCATAGTGTTGCAAGCGCAAGAACCGAGGATACATTGGACCGTAAAGTTGTGAACGTGTCTGAGATCAGGAGAGACTCGTTGATTAGAATAAACTGCTACCACATCTGATGCCATCACACTGTTTGTGCCTGCGGGTAGGACAGATGATATGGCACAGGCACTGGAATTCCTTAAAAGCAAATCTTACGCCATCTCACAATGCTAACAAAATAGAACTAGAGTTGTTCTGCAAGCAGAGAACTCTGCAGTTTCCACTATGTAAAGTGTGACATGCAGCAGCCAAAATCTCGGCATCTGCCACTGTGCATTACTACTAGAATAGCAACTCAGGTCTGCCGTCCAGCCAGTCACAGGTTTCTTACAATTGGGACTGGGAGTTGAACCCTGACAGGTACTGTGGCGCCAACCAGGCCACTCACTTGTGAATGGGGATGTCCTTGCATTTTTGTTGCTTGCAGTACTGTTCCATAGAGGCCCTGACTTGGAGCTCTTGTGCCTTCCTGTCTTCTGCATGCTCCTTTGCAGCCTCCTCTGTGGTGGCAGGCTCCAAGGCACGCTCCCTTGCTCCTACGACCTTGGACACAGCCTGCAGGTGTATTGTGAAGTTCAAAGCCCAACAAGAGATGTGCTTGAAGTTACAATTAAATCAGCTCAAGTCCCTGGAATACAGCGTCAATGCCAGTGTTAGCACATGTGCTTTAACACTTTAGCTTTATCTAGCCAAACAGTGCCTGCAATTCTTTTTCGTTTGCATCATGAGATTTTGTACCAAAGATAAAACTGCTCAAAAATCACTCACGACTTGCTCTAAGAGGAAGAACAGAAAGAAACAAACGAAACAAAAAGGAAAACAAAGCTTAAATTCAGAGCAAGTTGTGAGGTCTGTGGAAATAAAAGAATGGAGAAACAATAAAGGAGCACAGATAAAAAGCAAAGTTATGTGGTAGAGCACATCACTATTGCTGCACTACAAGAACTGGAGTTCATGTGTTGTACACTGAACTGAGCAGCTCCTTTCAAATGAGACAGCTATGAGCATCTCCTCTGCTGAAGGAAAAATATTGAAAATCACACCTCGTCAATGATCGTGGCCTCTTTAGAAGCTCTTTGAGCCTCGGCTTCTCCCAATTCAGACATGATTTCAGACACGCGCTTCTTCACATCTGTTTCTGGTGCTTTCCTAGCCTCCTCCTTGCATGCAGGCAAGGCTTGTTATTTTGCCAACCTTGAAACCGTTAAAAAACATCTCAAGCACAAGCCACTGATATACATGCACAGTTGCAAACCTTTTGACGTTGCTGTCAGATTTTTGTAGCCCAGAATGAGACATTGGCACCTGCTAATTCAGCACCTGCTAATTCAGCAGGTAGCACAGGGTACAGGATTACAGCCTGCCAGCTCACAAATGCCTTACTTGGCACGTTCTGAAGCCAAGTGCAGCTGCTGCTCAAGCTGGTGCAGTGAGCCAGGGGCCTCCCACCTGTTTTGGGGAGAAATGTGTATGTATGTATGTACCATGTTTCTTGTGTGTACAATCTCGCACGATCAAGCTCACTTCTACTACACTTTGTTATGTATATACGTATATACCACGTTTCTTGTGTACAATCTCGCATGATCAAGCTCACTTCTACTACACTTTGTTATGTATGTACCATATTTCTTGTGTGTACAATCTTGTATGTATGTACCAATTTTTTTGTGTGTACAATCTCGCATGATCAAGCTCACTTCTACTACACTATGTGGCGCTGCCTTTGGGCAAGTGTGAGCGCTAGCTCAGGAGCTTATTCATTGTGCACCCTGAATCATGCAGGAACTGCACAAAGCAGACTGGTGAATAACTTGCAGGCCTCGCAGCAGAGCAAGCTGTCTGTTTTCAAACTTACATCTCATCCACCACGTGTGCTGCAATGTGAGTAAGCGGTGTGGGAGCGCCAAAGGTCACTAGCTCTATGGTCGCCTCTGTGTGCGTTATGGGCAGTAGATCAGAAGAAGTACCACCGTTTGCTGCATGCTCCGCCTCCCGGTAAATACGGCATGTCAGCACCTCACCTGCACGTTTCAGATGTACGTGCAGCATTATGACCAGGTGTGTTGACGCAGGAGGCACAAAAATATTAATTCTGAAGATCGATCGTACTGGCAGGTCCACATGCAGGGTGGACTTTTACCTGCCCTCCAGCCAAAGGCTGCGCTTAATTTGCTAGAATATGAATTTGAATAGTGAAATTCCAGATCAGGATTGGAGGTCATTACTATGCCCTTTCATATGTCCTGACACGTGTATGCAAACGGAGAAAGGCAGCAGAAATGTTGGAGAAAACCTGAAAGAGCAAGTTCTTACTGAAAGATCATCAGAACAGACCGACAACCATACAACAGTGCCGTTGATCACGTTACACATTTCAACAAAAGTCACACGATCTGTTCTGCCACTGATCTAGCATGAAAAAAGAGAGTTGCAGCAAATTGATGATGTTGAACCACCCCATGATACACAATTTTAATTACCTGTGCATGTGAACACTTCCAAAAGACTGTGGTCCACAAAGATGCGCAGCGTAATAGGCCTGCGGTTCTCTGGATTCCCTTGTTCATCAAGCGGATGACACAGCTTGCTTCCTGCAAATTTGAGTAATATTGATTAATCTAGTCCTTGGTATGACGGCGCCACCTTTCAACTACAAGGTGTCTTGGCAACACAAATGGTCCTATTCTGGTTTAACAGGGTCACCGTCACAATGAGTATTGCTGAAAAGTTTCCTAAATCAGCTGTTAGCAATAAGACAGGCACTGCAGACCGTGCCCATGGGTGTGGCCACACACACACTGACGCACATGCACACTAAAATACAAGAACATGAAATACTGGATACTTGGTCTTTATTCTTGGAGTGCGCTCGGACAAAGTGGTGGCATGCATATTTCTTGGGGTGTACGCAAAGAAAAAGGTATACACAGCACTTGCTTCGCTCCTTTAATTGCACTCTCCTTTGGGGATCTTGATCCAAACAGGACCCGTTCATAAATTGCTTGGTCATCACGATGATTTTTTTTAGTTCAGTCTGAGTGTGCCTACTACTGCAAGCTCACGTTTGTCTTGGCCACTCAACAAGAACACTCAATCCAGCGCTGCCAAGAACTAACACTATGAGGCAAAGTCTCAGCTTTTGTCTGTATCTTTTGGGAAAGCAAATTCCTACCGGTCACGTGAGTGCCAGCCACGTCCACTTTACGCAATTCCATGTTACCATGGCCGTTGCACAACTGCACATGAGGTACAGCCAAAATAGTACAGTACCAAATAACTGCGTGACGACAGAAATGAAGATATGATTTTGAAATGGTGTTTAAAGGCGTTTCACTTTTGGTCCCTTCCTTTTGTGCACATGCACTCACCCGCAGGTCGTGAACGCCTTGAAGGTCACGCTCTTCAACGGCGCCTTTCATCCTGTAGAGTCGCATCCAGGGGACAGGGTTAGGTTTAAGAAAGTTGCACACAAACGCATCAGCACCTACATGCATGGAGATCGTGAGGCTTGTGGCTGGTTTGTGCCTAGAACGGTTCGCTGTTCTCAGCACATCACACCTGTCAGACATGTTGACACCAATGTCCTTGTAGGTGTGGTAAGGTAAAGCACACAGATCTTCAAGACGCTGCCGGCCGTTGCTGTACACCTGGGCACACAAACAAGAGCCACTGAGTGTTTTGACTAATTCTTGTTTCTTTATTACGTGATAAATTGCACCAGCACTTATGCAAGTGTAAAAAGCTTGTCCCCATCTCGCTTGCAAGCACACCTGCTGGACCATGAGAAACAGAAACAATGTCTTGTCATTCATCTGCTACAGCTCTGATACTTTAGCAATGTTACCCTTAATTCAAACTGCCTAGTTTTCTGCGCCACAATATGCAGAAGCTCTTGCTGGCAAGCGATGTGTGTAATACAAATTTGCATTAAGTTTCATTGTAGATTCCCTTTCTAAGCAACTTTTTTATGTAAATATTTGCGATCAGCAGCATGCAAGTTCTGTTTGGCTTGTATCCCTTTCATCTGTAAATTTCCCTGTTTATATTAAAAAATATTACAAAATCAATGTTGGTCTTACTTACAACGAGCCTTGCCTTCTAACCAAGTGATCAGATGACAGTGAAAGATAGTGACTGATAGTGCTGATCCGCACCCACCATATCCAACCGCTCCTCGTTCCAGTCGTACAGCAGTGTAGCACCATACAGCCCACTAGGGATGCCGCTCTTGTGAGGTTGCTCAGAAGAAGGGTGAGGTATAAAGCTAATGCCACTCTTGAGGACCTCTGGACGACGTGACATCCCAGCTTGACGCTCTGTGCACTTGTCCCCTGGATGGGCAGGCATCGTGTGTTCATATGTTATTACTGCTTTGAGCCGTGAAGTGCAATCATGAAGGTGGGGGGATGTTTTGACAGCTGATGTAGTGGCAGCATTCTCGTGAGGCAGGCTTGAAGGCATGCATTTAAATTTGTCCCTAATCAGAGTTCAGGTGCCCAAAAGAAGACAGGTAATATAAGCTCCTACTTATTTGCAAACAGACTTGCCTGCATCAGCTGCCACTCCATCAGCCTGCTCAGGTGCCTCCATTGCAACGGGTGGGTCAAAAGTTACCTCAAGCTCCAGGTGGTCTGCCTTGCCTACCTCACTAGGCAGAGGAAAGGGCTTGCCTGCAAAGGATGGTGGAAACAGGTTTTAATGCTGCCGAGTTTGGTGTGAAACATGCGGACTCCAGTTTTTGCAGCATAAGTGAAACACGGTTCTTGTAATCCACTAATCCTCATGACTTGCTCTTATTTTTAATATTCGATTTACTTTCCGTTCGTTTTCATTAACAGGGCTGCATTCAATTTCTGCATTTCTTCTCCTAGAGCAAATTGTCAAAAGGGTGGACACAGGGCCCTTTAACAGAGGTTGGTCTTCAATTAACCTAGATAGGTATGTGCCTTTTCCGGCAGTTTTAAAGTTAGACACACAGATCAAGCAGCCGAGCTTGGAAGCTGCCAATCAAAACTCACGTGTATAATGTTGGCCGCTGTGTAACCCCACTACTTGCTGCAATTTTTTCGTAACAGTTCTCTCAAAGCAGCAGAGCATACGTGTTTGGAGTTCTGATGGCTTTATTTGATTGGAGTAAAGGGTTGGTGAGATGTGCAAGTAATATGCCATTCCTTTCAAGCACCAAACCCTGGTTTAAATGCCCTGCATATGCATGTAGTCCTGTCATTATGAACAGGGTGCCTTACTTGTTATTGAAATTGATAACCTGTTTGTGGTGGCTTATAAAGTCAACTCCATTTTGATGCTAGACTGATTCCAATCTGATGAAGTGGCGCGTTATGGGATGCCCCTTGAATGCAGTTAAGTGATGTTTTTGCCTTGTGCCCCTTCCTAGCAAAATTGGGGGACTTAGAGCAGCGAAATCCTTTGGCAAAAATATAATGTAGGCTCAGACTCATCCTGAATTTGTAGCTGGCACACTGATTATTGTGTACACAAATTTGGAGCAATTCAAACCCTCTCAATATGAAGTGACCTTAATGGGTAATGGTGTCGTTCAGCTCTGATGCCTTGTGCATTATAGTGTATCATCCAAAAACGAGACAAAACAACATTCTAACTCACCAGGTATTAGGTCAAATCGCCCTTCCCACCAGGAAGCATCAGACTGACGTAGCTCAGAAATGCTTGCTAGAGGCTCCTGTGCAAAGCAAGTAAACAAAGCTGATTGAGAATAACGTTCAGGAGCTCTTCAGTGTTCTCCTCATCGAGGGAGGCAGTGTCAAAAGCATGAGCATGAAGCTGTAAGCAAAACGACACTCGCACGTCATTAACAATGCCAGAAAGAGAGATTCAAAGTGTCATGGCAAGCTAAGGCAACTTACTCCTTACTTTCAGTGTGATATATGTTGAACCCCATTTCCTCCAAGGCCAAGTTGCATGCAGTTGTAGCACATTGGAAAGCCACACCTCAATGACAGGCATCTAAATGGCTTACCTGCCAAAGCCGCCCGGGAGACCTTGGGTGCCGCCACAGCAGCCTGGGAACTGACATGCAGCTACCGTACTCATGCGTCCCGGAGACGTGCTCAGGTCGTCCTTCATCATGGACATATAAGTGGGTGGACAGGGGAACACTTTTAGCAATCAAATATGGGCTTGTGTAGAAAGGGCGTGTGTTGCAGAATTTCACGTTGGACGCACACAAAACTTTCCGTTTTCCAAGCTTTAAAAAAAAAAAGGTTTCTGCAGACTTAATGATACAGGCATCATAAGCAGCCGTCCTATAACACAGGAGGAGGTGGACAGGGGGAAACACATTGCACAATTGGAAAGCCTTTTTTAAGGCATACGCACCACTTTCTTGGCACCAGCCCCACATCACCAGACGCCCTGCAAAGCGGGTGAAATTATGAGACACAAAAGAAAGCAGGCATGTGTCAGACAAGTTGCACATTCCACTGCATAGCAAACACACAAATTTACATCAAACAGCTGTTTAGTGCGGAGAAAAGTCCTCTGCTCCTGCTCCAAACTTTTATACTTTGATTGTGACAACCCCACATTTCCAGTCTTTACTTTGTTCTCGAATTACATCTTTTTGTTTCTTGCATTTCAACGGCCATCTGAAGACACAAAACACGCACACCAATTATTCACCTTTAGGGTCGTTGGTCAAAATGTTTGGAGCGTAGAAAGTAGCACCGCCTAGATCTACTGGTAGTGGACCTGTGTGATCAACAACACAGCAAGGAATAACACAAAAGCTGTCAGTTCTTGCGTGCTGCTTTGCACAAAGTCTTAGAACTAGAACCTCCTTCAGAGTCCTCTTGAATGTGAAAAAAGAAGCAGCTGAATCGTCAAGCCTGGTACTCACCGTATGCCTTGTCTAAATCAAAAGTCAGAGTCTTCTCATCGTAGTTTCCGAGCCAGTAAACTGAGAAGGTGGCGGAAAGGAACAGACTGTTAGATGTGAAATCATTTGTATTGCTGGTGACAACCTTAGAAAAGCAAAGACGGTTCAAGACTCCTGCACAGGCCTCCCCAACCTCATTGTGGATTCCCTGTCCTTTTTTACAGGGTACGCTGAGGAAATGGAATTTTTTTAAGCTGGGATTGTGATCAATTCCAGCATCTTTCACTTCTTTGAAGGTGCGAAATTGAGGATAGGCAATGAACATACCAGGAGCATGCTGTGCGTTGTCAGGGCAAACAACAAAGACCCAGTTGAATCCTTGCTTGATTTCCTCGTGGCAAGGCGCATATTTCTCTGTCTCGCACCCAGGAGCACACAAAACGTCGCCCTAGTACACAAATAATGTTGATATGCCATTTGCAGACTTGTGATGGCGTAATACATAGGTCAGGGGAGATAGCAAACTCCCTACTACGAGGTTGAAACGAACTGGAAGCTGATGGATAAAAAGGAAGCAAGAGAGGCAGGCTGGAAGCGGTAACAGATAGTAGGGGGGACAACCAGGGTGATGAGAAGAAGGGCAAAACGTATACGAGAAGGTCAAGCACGGGAAAGAAAGAAGGAAGGAGATCCTGCACATTTTGGTACCCACATAAACAAAACAAGGTTTACGTTTATGTAGCACTTATTTTGAACAGCTACAAACCCTTGGCTACAAGAAAAATTGGAGTGCAGGTTTTGAATTAGGAACCAGCTGTAATAGCAACAAGGAAAAGGGGGAGTAATAAAGTATGAAAAGAAAGAGAAAAAGAGAGAGAGATAGAAAGATAGATAGAGAGAGAAAGACAAAATACATATGTATGGAGAGAGAGAGAGAGAGAGAGAGAGAGAGAGAGAGAGAGAGAGAAATACAGGGAAATGGAGAGGATGAGATGCTGCATGTCGGAGCAAATAAATGAAAGCACTGGATGAAAACATTCACTTCATTAACGTCAAGCACAAATTATACCTAAACAAGAGGAACGGCTTTATAGACAAAGATAACCCTAAGATAACCTACTTTGTGTGGGAGCTGTGGCACCTTTGCCAGTAAGGGGCATTCCCACTGCAAACAAGTATGAAAGGGGAATCTTTTCAACCAGTTTCGCCAGTTATGAAACGCCCAGTGTTGTTCAAGGTCGGAGACTTTATGCTTGTTCCAGTACAAACGAAGAGGCAAAGAAAACCGTGGCTACAAGGAATGATGAGGATGAACACCTGGACAAAAGAGCTGAACAATCAAGCAGGCAGCTGGTTCAAGAGACACCAGAAGCAAATTCTCAATAGCAAGACCGCATGCATGAGGCAGCGAAATATTGAAGCCAAGGGGGGAGTGAAGCTAGTTTTGATAAGTAAATTCTTCGCACGGCACATCCAACGACGCAAATATCAAACACATTAATTAAAGAGTAAGCTGTGCCAAAAGGCGAATACAAGTATCACTTAGTTGTGCTCACTCCAAGGATTTAATTACCACTGCTTGCTGCAAAGCTCCAGCATCTCCTGTTAAAAAAGGCTGAAATTTTCCATCCCATATTGTGCTTCTCACTATACAAGCAAGCACTAAGTTGTGGAAAGAATGGAAAGAACAGGAAGTGAGTTCCAACATGCACGTACCACAGATCCTGTTGTTCCATCACCGACACACAGCTCGTGATTGTACATCCAGTCTGCAGGGAAAGTTAAAAAGGTATACGATTTAAAGCTGACGTGTGTTTTTCCTGGCAACCAGAAGAAATCCTCATTTTCCCAGCACAGACTTATTGTTTCTCTTCTGTGTACAATTCACTTGTATACCTAACGCTCTAAAATACCTGGGTTTTGCAGTTTGGACCTCGTGTTGCTGATAAGCACAAACAATCCTTGGCTGTGCTTTAATAACCGCAACATTATTTTGCGCATTTCCCACACCAGCCAATTAGCGCTCAGCATTGTTTTCCATATCTGGAGCCAGAATTCAATTGATCAGAGAGTGCTGAAGTACAACACAAAAAAACATAGCTTGCAGTGCATCAAATTGGTCCGTCAAACTCACTCCTGCTAATTGTCTGTGCTCCCTTCACCCCATTGAAAACAAATTTGCATCATTATGTTGCATACAAGTATCGGTTAGTAGTGCAGCATGATTTGCCATCCATGCCAGCATAAGGTTTAATTTGTGATTTGTTTGCTCAATCAATACAACATCTACCCTTGGTAGGGAACTTGGACGTATACAAAAGAGCGCTGCCCCGTGCATTTGGTCCTGTACGGCCAGACCCAATCATCATGACATATTGGTCGTGCAGGCCATCCCCCGGACGACCAATCTGTGCACAAAAACAACCATGGAGGGAAATGATTGCAAAGGAAACCCTTCTCTTATCAGATATTGATTGACCAAGGCTTTGGCTTGATCATTAGAAAAGATAGCGCCACCAAGCCTGATCTACTAATCAGCATTGTGCACGTCAGACGTTTTGGAATGTAAGAGCGAGGTGGCTATTTTTTTAGGCTATTGTTTAGTGTAAGATTTCGTATTTAACACAAGAACAACCTGAGCATTTTTTCGCCTCTTTATATGCCCACCAGGTAAAAATGCTAATCCATTTGTCGATTTAGATGCTAGTCTTTACCAGGAAAGGATCACGCCATCCTGTCAGATCTTTGAAGGGAGGGGCATCCAGGAGGGGCTTCTCGCCCTGAGATGAACAAATTGTGAGCGCATATGCTGAGTTTTTGCATAGACTGAACACACGCAAGAAATAATTGAGGATAGCTGACTCTCCCTAGAGGCGGATGTTACGAGTAGTACAAAAATTAGGTTTATCCCTGCCTGGCAAATTTGCTACACTTGAACGATCACCTTGCGCCATGTTTTCAGCAAAGGATCTCCAGGCTCACTAATTGCGTACGTCTGTGTTTCAATAATTTCAAGCCCCATGTCTCTGCAAGGCAAAAAAGGGAAGTAATTAAGAATGTATGTCCACTAACCAGAAACCAATTGCGCTTCACTCTAAAGCATGAAACAGTTTTGCTATAACAGCGTTGAGAAACTGGGTGCGGCAAAACTAAAAGTGACATCCTCACGCTCAAACAACAAACTTTGTACAGCATCAATCGTTCATACACAGATGTTATGCCCAGCTCTTTCTTGGACACCACTTTTGCTAGGAAAATAGTGGCCTCTTAAAGAACAAACAAATTTCATGTAAACAAAGCTATAAAAAAAAATCAGGGTTGTACGATGACTTTTCACTGTGTCTAGTATTGAAATAAGCAAATGCGTATATTAGAGGCAATGTGTTCATAACCTTTTGCAAAACAAACCTGTCCGTCTTTACTGATAGCTACTTATTCACCACACATGTGCCTCGCTCACAGCTGTGCAAGATTCTGCATAAAAGCATCTACCCTTTCACTCAAACAATATTTTCTACCCTGTCACCTGTCCGGTGGGGGCAGCTGACCAGCAGCTTCAGCTTTCTCCCTCTTCCTCACGGCTGTGTTCAGGATCACGGCTCCCTCATCAGTGGGAAATGCACACCCACTCCACACACCTGCAGGGGAAAATGTAAGAGTGCCTCTTTTAAGGACTAATTTGCACCCAAGAGCCTAATCCACTTGCGCACATAAGCAATGATTTGCCTTCTGACTTTTATTCAAAACTATGTTGCTTCGACATTTGAAGCCACGCACCGTCCTCGTCCACATATCCGGGGTCAGGATTGAGCGCTGTTGGCAGATTGTACCACCCCTTCAGGTCTGTTACATACAAGGGAAAAGGACGGAAATTGTAGGTTTTGTGGAAGCGCAGGCGTTTTTGGTGCAAAGCATACAGAAATGCAAAAAGAAAGAGGGGCACTAGAAGCAGTAAGACACTGCAGAGGAAAACAATTTGAGCTCAAGATGTCCCAAAAATTGACAAGCAAAGCGGTGAAAATTTCCAGAGGGGGTTATCTGAGGCCCAAAATGGGTATAATTTTTCATGCTCCTAGGGCAGGTGGCCCTAACTGGCAGGTTTCGAGCTCAGCTCTACTATGTAGATTTCATGCAGCCAAGCCAGTTAGGGCCACCTGCCTCAGCAGCCGCGGCATAAACCTTACTTATTGAGTAGCCATTGCTGTATCTGACCAGCCAATGCACCAAACTATGTGATTTTTGGTGTTTCTTATACTAGTAAATAAAGATCACTGCAAAAACAATGGAGCAAAAACATCAAGTAATTGGTGAGATGTGCAGATTAATGCGCCATTCCCCATGCAAAGCACCCATAAAGGGGAACAGGTACACCTTGTGTGTAATTAGTCCTGTCACTTCTTACGCAGGGCGACTTAACTAAATCTTAACACGTGATCTGGTAGCTTATAAAGTCAGCTTCATTGTGAAGCTAGATTGGGTCCAATTTGATGTGTAAGTAGTTGCTGTGTAAGTAGTTTCCCCTTTAATGCAAAAATGAGCATGTTTGGACTTTTGCTCAGATAACCCCCTTTAGTAACTTTCAACAACAACACAGGGTAGCGCTAAAATAATTCCAATAGCCTACTCTGCAACTTGATTTGAACCCGTGACTGCTTGTTTTTTTTTCCTTTCTTGTGGTGGACGAGTTTGACGGTATTAAAGCAGCTCCTTTTCTTTAAGTAGAATGAGGAGCAGGTTTTTGTTGTCTGCATACTGAAACCTTCGCATCTTCTTTACTAAACAACGATTACATACAACACATGTATTGTGCCAGCCCTGGTATGCTAGGCAGAAACAGTTGATTGCTTCACGCTGCGAACTTGCTTTTGCACCTGATGAGCAAGCGTGACCCCAAGATAGCCCCCAGCTCCAGCGGCCCCCTGGAAGAGAAGCCAGTGATAATGCAAGGTTTTCAGAGACACAAAAGTATACATAAACACTCCTTGCTGAGCACAGTTTTCTTTTCAACTCCTGAGTGAGGCTGCCACATCACCCCAATCCTGCAATGCAGTAGCCAGCAAAGTGTCACATGTCCTTGACTCAACCTTACCTGTTTGTTTCCATCTTCATATTTGTTTCTAACCAACTGCGCTTTCTGTCCTCCATCTTCGTTAAATTCGGTTGTAGCTGTGCTTGAAGCCCCCGCAAGTTAATATCTTTCCAACTTGCAACTACATAGAACAGACACAGACTAATGCACACACTTGTGTTCACCTGAAGGATAGTGCTGATAAAACATGTGGTACAGACCGGTTGCTGGGTCATAGTGGATGCCCTGTGCATGCAGGGACAAATTGCAGAGGGGGGTATCCGGCACAGGTTTAAAACTGTTCCTTTTTGGCATCTAAGCAGTTATTATTTACTCGACACTTCAATCGAAACCAATCTAGCTTTTGTTCACAAGCATTCATGAAATGAAGTTTACACCCCAGTTTGTTGCATGGAAAGGGCGCTTCAATCTACTATTCATTGTGACACAGGTTTGATTGTACCTAATAATGAATAACTCACTCACATTTGGATTGTTGCTCCAACCCTTGGTGAGTGGCTGCAAATGGAACCTGCAAAAGGAGCCTGTCAACCATATTTAATTGAACACATCAGATATATTAGTACAATATATCTTCACGGTGGCCTCTGTGTATGATGAGCGCTCAGTTACTTGAACACAGAGATTATTGGTAGCAATCTATACAGGCCATCTTCACGGCGGGCCAAGTCTTAGCAATAACCCATCTGATGATTATTCATGCGTACACGATTAAGCAAGGATCACTGCACCTGGGGCGGCTTGTCATGTGCGTGCTACGTGCTTCGCCTGATTCTTCTGCTTCCCTAGCAAGCTCATGGGCAGCCTCTAACTCTTCTCGGCTGGCCATGGCCGAGGACCTGCATGTGGATGAGGGAAGCAATTATGGTCTGGTGCATCAGCAGCGCTCCTTCTAACTCATCACCAGCAGGCGTGATGATGGTGATTTTAGGCCTTGTTAGTGGATCCAGCAAGCAGCCTCAGAGTCAGAACGACGGTGGTGCACGCACCGCCAGCAGTTGCTAACGGCGTACATATATCATGTGATCATGTGCCTTTATAATGCGACTATTTTTGCTTGCAGGACCGGAATCCCCCCCTCCTACTCACCCTGATCTGTAATTGACTTTTTGAGGCCTTGCGGGACAAGAAGAAGGGATGCCGATGAATCGATTTGAAGCAAAAAGAGTTCGCTGCGAAGGGACCAGCACTCGAAACATTTATATATTTATATTTATTAATAGAAGACTTCACGGATTTGTTATTTGTTCAGGCAGAATTACCACAGCCCAGTTCAGCCCATCGTGGGGAGCAAGCAAGTACGAGGATATATAATAAGTCGGGGGTCTACGGGTAGCGTGAGGAGGTCAACCCCCGTGCCCCAATATGCCCCTCTCCAGACACACAACACACGTATACTTATGTGACCTGAAAATAGGGGTTCATGTTTACGGTTGGTTTTCGGTCGGTCGGTGAAGTCGGTTCACATTTTGCCCCCGACGACATTGAAAATTGTCATATATATACCGGTAATGGCAGGTTTCTGATGTGACGAGGATTCGGGAATATATAGGCGTAGGGATTTGAACTTGGCAACTCCTTTTGAAAGCCCGATCAAATCCTCTAGAGGCATTCAATTACTAATTGTCGTGGCCAGCCTCTTCGTTCTTTTCCTCCGGAGGATCCGCACCAGGAGACCCAACACCTTACATGTTATTTCAACTTACCCCTACTGGAGCCCTGCTCCACACGGATTCCTTATAGGGTCCTACAACTTCATTTCATTTGCGTTCCGAGGGAGGTCCGGAGGAGGTCCGACAGGCATCCGAGACAACTGAACTACTAAACCACGGATTCCTTTTGTAAGAGGTGCATAATTGCCCCGGACTCCATGCTTGCACCAATAACCGCTATTGTTGGCGACACCCTCCTCCGTCAATACACCCGCAGACGGGCATACACCTCTGCATTGCAACCTGGCTCGATCAGTGGGCGCGTTCTGTGGCGCCCTCAGAATTCCGCGCCAAAAACGTAACAGCAAAATGGTCAAACAATTGTAAGGGCCTTGCACAGCTCACCTTGGCTCCTCCACGCACACCTGCACAACAAGAGAGCAACGGACTGGCACACAAGATGTGGGGCACGGGAGGGAATGTCGCGCATGTAATGATGCTTGTGTGCAAGGTACAAAAGTGAGTGGTGCACAAACATTTGGGCTTTCGCTGGCCACTCCTCCCCTCTACCTCCACAACAGCCAAGGCAGCTTGTTAATACTAAACAAACCTTTGTAAGCCCTTGCAAGCCCATAAATTTCAATTTTGACGATCTTTTTTTTCCATGCATTTGTACGGACTTCCCACTGTCCTCCATATATGCCCGGGAAGTCCGCACGGATCCCCCAGCTCCAGTAGGGTACCAGACATACAACAAAATCTTTGATACAATTTTTCACTTGGGCCAACTTTTAAACTTTCTCAGGGATGCTCCCTGATGGTGTGTTTTGACCTCCTAACACCCCCTGATCACAAATTTCGGGTTTAATCTGACTTTTTTCATTGTTATTTTAGTAGCAATGAAAATAGCAAAGCAAAAGAAGGGGCTGGGGTTGCCCCCCCTTTCCTCACAGAAAAGGTGCAGCAGCAGGTTTGTTTGGGTGTTTTTCCACTAAACACATATATTGTTTTTCCACTAGCTAGCATGTAGGCGACCATGCTGATGACCTCCTGTGGGTCATAGCCCAGCATACTCCGCAGCCAAATTGTTCTATGCCGCATGAAGGTCTCTGTGCATCGAGGTCGCAGGCTGTGTTTTCTTCACACTTGCGCTCTGTACCAGGACTGTGTCATGGTATCTGAATCCTGCCTGCTTCTCCACCACCCCCCTGCTCCCACCCCCCCTCTCCACCCCTATCCCCTGCTTGTGCACGCGACCCCAAACAGCTACAAGCAGACCTGCAGAAACTCTTTTGCAGCCTCCTGTTCTATAATGCATAGTTGACTACCTATCACCCCACCCTACTACCACCAGGCTTCATTGGAACAACAAACCAAGAACAATGGAGTTCCTGCCGCATGCACATGCACATTGTCCGTTCTCCAACTCACTTCACTATTATTGTCAGCGTGTTACGACAACAGGTGGCAGAGTAAAAAGCAGCTGCAGAACATTCCCTCACATCTTATGCTGTGCCGCCGTAATTCAAAACTCGTCTACCTACAGAACATCACTTGGGACGTTTTACAATGGAAGCGTCAATTTTAAGAGGCGCTGTTTGGCAAAGGAAAAAATACAGTGATCTAGAGCTAGTTTTTTTAAGTTTGGTGGCTTTGGGCAATTGTTTTGCTTCCAAACCAGTCAACCTGTCCAAACGCTACTTTTTCTGCAATTCTCAACAATATAATTCTCAAAGCATCAACTGCAACAGAATGTTGTTCAACTTTTCTGTTCGCCATCTTTTCTTAATTTGGTTCTACGTGTGCTTCTGCAATTCCTCGCCCATCTCTCGCATAGCTTGCTCAGTGAAATCAACCGCGCGCCTCGCATCAGCTTTCCACATCTCCAATGCAGAGGGGTTGACAGGCGCTGGTAGTGGAGCGTCGGCCTGTGTTAATATAATTGAAAAACGTGCATCGGAAGCATGCATTCCATCCTTTGACCAGGCTTAGCTCCGCCCAAATTTCTAAATGAAAGACTGAGTAATATAAGTATGCCAGAAGAAGCAGATGAATTCGGGGGAATATCCGACACAGTTGCCTTTTTTGCAAGGACTGCGTAACAAGTTGATTAACAATTCATACCAGTTTTAACTCGTGCTGCCCTCCCTTTCTGTACTTAAGCATTGGACCAGAGCAATTTTCAAGTGCTCACCAGCCATTTCCACCTTCACACGTCCACTGTAGCTTGTTGCCCCTACTAGATTACCTTCAACCTAGAAAGTCTCAGACGTGTGTTTAAAGATCCAAACAAGAATGTCCAAAAAAAAACTGACTGCATGCACTCCACTTCTGTGGGCATAACTACGCCACTGCATCTTCACACACATCTACGGAAGGGGAAAAGCCATTCCCTTTGCCTGCAGCTAGCTACCTTTGCATGTAAGCAGCGCAATGTTAATAGAGCACCCACTGAGCACCTTACAACACAGTAGTGCACGCACCCTTCACCTCGGCCTACTCTGCAAGCAGTGATACACCTTTTATTTTTTGTTGATGGGAGTATGTGACCTTGCCCTAACGGCCTCACCTGATTTAACCAAATGCTAGAGGTCTCGTGGAACTCAGCACGCTCAATCTCACACGTGCCGCCCACAGACAGTAGCTGCAACTTTGTAGTCTCCTGTCCTGGCTCCAACGAGGGACCATCATGCGCAGCACCATTTGCATCTGTGGATATGCATACTGCACCATGGTCCTGCTGCACCTGCTCATGGCTGGGAGCGCCTCTGTACACCCTGTGATGAGGAATAGAAAGTGGAAGGCATACTTCCACTGTTTGTAATAAAGCAGAGAGGTGCCTTACAAAAGGCAGCTTGAAGCCGCTCTGGCCTGCTACCTTAAAGGCTGTGACCCGAGAACTCTCTGTGTTACCGAGGGAAAACGCTCGAAGAAACACATAGTTCAAGTTGGTGAAAAGTAAAATTGTTAAAAACCGCTTCCTGCGTCAGTTACAAGAACACAAGGCCACCAAACGCCGTACTTAGGGTGAAACAAGCAACCCCTTCACGAATAGTGATGAATGGAAGAGAGCGCGCTGACACAGATCAGCATGACAGGTCAGCCTAGCAGTGGCATTTCCAGACGGTATGCATCCTTAATAAAATCACCTGGTCGACAGGACTTGGCCAGTCCCTGTAAAAACTTCTACGGCAGATCCATCTATGAAGATGCGAAGCTCGAGAGGATCTCCATCGTGCATGTCTAGAACGCCACCTGCAGTTTCAATCGGTGTAAAGGCTTATGTGCAGCTAGAGTATTGCTTTGCCCTTAAATGACAGGCAACCGATTAACATGTAGATATAACAAAGAAATCTTAAGGTGACACAGCAGTGGTAAGAGCTATAAGACACCCTTGGCAAGCCAACTTTAGCCAACTTTAGCCAATATATTTGTAGCCTTGCCTCTCTTTTCACAAACGCTTAGCTTTGTGTTCCTTGACAGTTGCTTGTTCATTTAAGGATGCAATCGACATGCTTATTTTGCCCTTGATGTATTTGCCTGCATTGTTCTCACTGCCACAACTTGATTACGTGGTATGTGGGTTTCTTGTCGCCCCTTCATCCATGTAACACTGCCATATCATTGAAGTCACGCTTTTCCATCACCTGCTCACCTGCCCTTCCGCGATCCATTCTGATCCAGTCTGGAACTTCAGGATTCATGTCAGGAACGGGGGGGCACTGCAAATAGACATGCAGCAAATCGAGTAAACACGGCAAGCCGGTTATATAGGTTACAACAAACGTAAGGAAAAACAAGTTGCAGGCAGCCAAGTGCTTGGATGTAGCCACTGATGGTTTGACAATTTGGGGCCACGCTGGCAGGTCTTCAATCACAACCTAGGCACACTGCGCACCTTGGGGTCAGTGATCACATCATACACGGCACCATCATCATCAGAGATTGTCTGCCAACCTCCCTCGGTGCTAGGGTTTCGGGCAGCAGAGAACAGCCCAGCCGGGTCTCCAGTCCAGCTGAAATTAGCAAAGCCAAGTGAGAGCATTCCTTTTAACGCCGCTGCTGCTCAACCCAACAACCGAGCAAGCACCACACTGTTCAAGATGCATGCAATTTGCGCTACATAAAAAGCTGCTCGGCAGGGTTGTGTGCACTTACTGGGTGCCCTCTTGTTTAGCCGCAAGTGCTGCTTCAGTGGCAGCTTTGGCATTAGAAGCTGGAGCACTCGACCACTGATCTGTGTGCAGGTGTGCCTGATAGTGGCAAGTACACAGATGGACGTGGTGGGCAGGGTCACTCCTTAACAAGGCCAGGGACAACTGGTGTGTTGAAAATTCCAACCTAAATTTTCGAGGCATGGCAGTGTTCAGGGGCTACACTCTTCCTGGACTCCCGTTATGCTTTGCTATTCAGTCAGCACTAGCCAAGTGAGCACTGCTTGCTAAAAAAAGCCGTACCTTGTAAACAATCTTCAGGCACCGGGTGGACCAATCAAACAACAGCGCGGCAGCACCTCGTCCATTAGGTCTCCAAGAGTCCAGCAGAAGAGTGGTCCGTGCAGCGTTGCCACGCCTGTCAAGAGTGATTGCCACACATCAAGTGTCATGGCCATCAGATTAAAAAGAAGCAAAAACAGCAGCAGGGATGATCCCAGAGTGACTGCGGAAACCCAGTGTCACGTCCTGTTTGGAACAAGTAGCCAAACCAAGCAACACAGGTCAGACATGCAGGGAAATACAGTTGATGCTATGCTGTACGATCTCTCCAATTTACGTGTACACGACTCTCATACTCTCCAGATCTGTGTCTCAGACTGGCAACGCCGAGTATATCCGCATATGTAATTTGCTATAAAACTTATTGGCAATTCAAGTCAGATCTGTATATACTAATAGGTAGTTAACATTTACTCAATGACCACACCTGACCACCAGCTCGATGTCCATGTGATCTCCTCTTGAGATACCAGTGGGTGCTTCTAATCCAGGGACGATGAGTGGGGTCTCAGGTAGCAGAGGTGTGTTAGCCAGCCGGAAGCACCGGCCTTCTATTCGCAGATCTGACATTTCGGGTATGGGCACCTGATGTGTGGGCAAGACAAGTGTCAAGAGCCAATGAAACAGATCAAAAAAGTAGTCACAGGCTGGCAAAGGCTCCCACACTCCGTAAAATGTTAGCCCATGGTGCTTGCATGGTTTTGCGGGTTGTAGCTGCAAGGGTCAGGGAAGGGGCTGTGGGCGCATGGACTGCCGCTAGACAGCAGCAGCCGCTAGACAGCAGTGGAGTGCCACTAGACAGCAGCGGACTGCCACTGGATAGCAGCATGTAAGGTCTTCAGGAAGAGGAGGGAAACGCAGAGCTCAACAGCTTTCTGAGGATAGCACAGTTTTAACTACACGTAGTTTTCCTTATGTCGGTTTTACTATGATAAAAGGCCAAATTAACATGCCCAAGTTTGTTTCTGGGCCAGCTAATTTTTGTCACAGGCGGTTGATCATGGTTGGAGGGCGCTTTATAATCTGTTCTGCAATGCTTTACAGTTGCCGTGTTGTTACACTACACACGCACCTGGTACAACTTCCCGCCCTTCAAGTACAGTGCACGCGGCAGCGACACCCCTCCGCTGTGAAACAGGCAGCAAAGTATCATACTCTTAATGCATTAAGAAGTGCATGCAGTCACATGAGTGACCATAACTTGAACCTACTAGACCATAAAAACGACCTTTCACAGTAGCCAACTTGTGTATTTTGATAACCTACCTGCTGGAAAACTTGTTGCACATGGCTGGCGGAGGGCTGAGCTGCCAAAGTTCTTTGAGGTACCCCCACACCAACAGGCGGCATGCCTGTAGGACAAGGGAATGAGGAACAGCACACAAAATCACACTTCAGCAGACTCGAGAAACAGAACCTCAAGAGGTCCTGCTACAACATAACCAATCTTGCCAGATCTGCATCAAGTTGCTACCTGATTAGAAAGCACACCAGATACATATCACCTTTTGGTCATAAAATGCCACTGGGGCATAAAGCACGTTGCCCATGTCCAGCTTGTAAGGCCCTGTGCTATTCTCCAGGTCAAACCTGTACACAAGATAAAGCTACTGACTTGGTGGCTGTAGACTTTATTTTAAGTACAATGTCATAAATATACCATTACCCAAAGAAAAAACTTGATGAGGGAAATTACAGGCAATCTCAGCGTTATTTAATTTTGAACGGTGTCTCAATTTGATTACAACATTCTAGAGGAGTCAACTGAGGCCTTAACTGGGCAAACATGCCCATTTCTCCATAGCCACAATCCTGATTTTAAGACAGTTATTAAGCTTGCCAGTAGATTTGAGACGTGCATCTACATGTAGCGGTCAAGCAGGCCAAATTATACAGGCACTTAAACTTTACTCACTTCCCAAATTGACAGAAAGAAAGGCAACTGGCCACATGCTTAACCAGCATGTTTACCGCCAAAGATAAGGTAACGATGCCATTGAGTTACAAACACTTGCCCTCTTAACTTTATGAGTTTGCATGTGAAATACGATGTGCAAGCACAAAAGCACGCTGGGAATGTGGGACAGACAGCCCCCTCCGGAAAAATTGCCCATCCAACATTTCCAGCTCACAAACCTGCCATTGGCAAATTCCCCCAAGAAGTAGATGATCCCGTAAGTTGCCGCATCCGGAGCCAAGCCAAGAAACCATCGTTGGCTAGGAGCAGCAACCTCAGCAACAGGCGGGGGCCCCTCAGCTTGCCTATTTGAAAAGCATTAGAAGGCGGCATATGTTATTAGATGATGTGCTCTCACCTTACTTTGCAAAAAACAAATGGTCAAAGCGCAAAAAATTAGGGTGTCAGTTTTTCAACACAAGATAAAATGAATTCACATTTTCCAACTGAGCAATTTGCTAGCAAACCTGGACACACAATTAAACCGCAAAAGAATGGTGAGGCAAAGATTGTGCAAATGAAGGGAGTGATATTGTATTAAATTAAACCAGGCAATGCGGCACCAGTCCGTGGAAAAAAATTAGCTCAAATTGTGCTGAATGAATGCATGCATTTCTGGAAGAAGCTGTCACATCTTGAACAATCAGTCGCTTTTGTTAGACTATTTTTCCAGATTCAATAGGCCTGAAACAATGTGACACAAAAAACCGTTGCTCATGTGTGTTCTCAATCAACTCAAACACCACCTAAAAATCAATTTACCTTACGACCTTTGAGTCACTGGCCGGCATACCCAGCTCAAAGCCTTGGGCAGCTGCAGCTGCCTCTGCATATGCTCTGCACGCAGCACGGATTTCCTTGACAGAGGGCTTGGAGTCCCCAGAAAAAGTGGGAGGTTCAGGGAGCACTCTTAGCTGGGTAGCAGGCACTGTCTCTCCTCCTTGCCTGTAAAACAATGCAGGTGCAAGCTTGTGTACAATATACATAGAAACAGAGAAAAATACACTTTAGAAAATGTTTTTTAGTTTTTTGTGACTTTCATTGGTTATTTCTAAGTTGTAATGTTAATAATGCTTGTTGATTTGCTTGCTTCAAACTGGTGTGCTGGGATTTGCAGTTACGTGAGCAAATTGTACCACATAACTCCAACATGAAATAAAGGAGCTAGGATCACTTGCTATAGCTGCTTACAGCAGTCCGGTGGCAATTACAAAATGCTGTTGTAAGTGATTGATCTCTCACTCTTCCTTCGATCAATTTGTAGAGGAGGAGTTTACAGGTCCCATAGTCCTTTTTTTGGTTGTTTGTAGAGATAGAAATCACTGTCTGTGTAATTCCTTTTTTAATGCCTAACCAGGTATCGCCACAAATGGCAGCCAGCAAAAGATGATGCCACTTGTTAGCCCGTTGTTTGGTTAAGTAAACTTTATTTTTAACTGCTCTCCACTGCATTAATATCTGGCATCATTGCAAGGGGCAACTACGACAATCTGGTTTATTTGTTACTCAATTGCCTGTACTTGGATCGAGGATACAGCTTATTTTCCGTTCTCTTCTCCACTTTACCTGACATCACCACAAGGGAAATCCAACCCACTGATTTAGGCGCTATTTGTCTGCCCGTTCTTCGGTCGTGTTAATTCTCTTCTCCACTGTACTTGGCATCGCCGCAAGGGGCAGCCAGCACACTCTGACTGGTTGCCACTCATTTGCCTGTTCTCCAGTCGAGGAAACAGTTTGCTCTCCGTTATGTTTTCTCTCTTACCTGGCATCACCACGAGGAGCAGCCAGCACACTCTGATTTGGATGCTGCTCATTCGTTTGCTCCTGAGCCACCTCCTGCAGGGCAGCAAGAAAGGGTGAGTAACACAAAGCACAAAAAGGCAATAAAACATGAGAAGCCACATCAGATCATGTCGGCGTCTGACGCTACTCAATGACATACAGAGTCTGTTCAAAGTCCCGCCTGATCTGCACACATCTTTTCATAAGCAAGAGAGCCAATGACTGGCAATGCTGACATATTGGCTTGGCAGTTTTGTTTTGTGCCATGTGCCACCAGGGGCCTACCCACCTGGAGCTCTGCGAAGTCCTTCCTAGCCTGCGCTTGCCCCAAAGACAATGCTTTTTCTAATGCAGGTGCACGTGCCGGCCCATCTGTTGTCACTGCAGCTTCCTCTGCTATGGTCTCACACTGATCTTCCTCCTCTCTGTCTGTCAATTGCTGCTCCAGACGCTGCTGCTGCTGCTCTTGCTGGAGCTGATCCTGGACCCCCTCAGCGATGATGGCCTGGATAGATGAGGCTAGCATCTGCTGGCCAGTGTCAACAGATCTCCTTGACGTGGACAGCACCCCAGAAAATCCCAGACTGGTCATGCTTGCCTGCATTGTGCACGGAAGTGAGTTAATAATTCAAAACCCGTGCTGGGCTTTTTGATAATTAACTCGGAGACGTCTATATCAAAATATGCAGATCACATTCAAATGCACAATTCGTCCGTTGCTTTATGTGTTGTCTCCGATGCAACGCATCATTGTACTGTACAGGTGAAAAGCTCTTTGGATTTTGATTTGAACTGTGAAACAACGGTTACAAAGTAGTACTCATTGTTGTGTAGAGTTGAGGGGTCCTCCCTCCTCTCTCCACCCTTTGCTTTCCAGAAAATTTGATAAGTAGCAGTATCACTCCTTACGTCAATAAAAAAAGCCACTACAAAGACAACATAATTCTTGTGGTTTTGCATCAAACAGATTGCTTTACCTACCTCAACAGCAGCCTTGACATTGTCAGTGTCAGCTGTGGCATTTTGAATGATGGACCTTGCACGCTCCAGGGCCTCACCAGACACAGCTGGGTGCACTAATAGGCCCTCCTGGAGAGGGCGGCTGCCAACAGCTGCCGCCTGCCCTTCGTAATCTTTAAAAATCCCTTCAAACCCCTGGGGCTGTGCTGCAAGTGCATCCTCTGCTAGTACGGATGCAGCAGCAACAGAGGCCATTTTGCGTGAGTACTGCAAGCGAGGGGGGAGCCAGAGAAACCGAGTATTAGCATGTTTTGTTTTTTCACTGACACAGCACGACAGAGTAAGTGGAAGTTACAAATAAATGAAATCAAATGCGAGGCTGTCAGATGACGTCATTGCATGCTTCCAGGTTGCTGCAAAGATACTCTTATTCATGCGAAAATCACAGCATTGCAGTTAACAAACACAGCCAAGCCTATCTGCTCTGCAGACTATCTTATTTATGTGAAAAACGCAGCTTGCACACCTGATCACGCATGGGTGCTAGGGCAGCAGCTGCAGCTGATGATAAAGAGGGTGACCGGTCAAGTGATGTGGGGAGAGGTGGCATAGATGGGGTGCCTTCCAGGGAGGTTGCGTGAGGATCTAGCAACGGAGAGCTAGCAGTTATGGCATCTGCCCTTCTAGAGTGTGGAGACCTGTATGCGCCAAACACAAGCAGATGCGGGAGGCTGGGAGCTTTAAAAAGACATTTTGTAATTGCCGTCCTTGCATTACAATTTTGGTTCCTTTCTGACATGATGAACTACTTGCAGAGCAAGATGGAAAGAAATCAAGATTCCTCAACTCTCATTATACAGGAAGAAAAACCAAAAAGGGTTTGTAATGCCGTCAATTGCTCAAAATGAGGCAATTTGATTTGATATATTGTGGTATATTTGCCATAAATCAAGCAAAGCACCTGGTTGACAGCTCTCCCCTTATAATACACTTACAATGGGGGCGACAACGGAGGCTCTGGTGCCATTGGCCGGGGGACTGGTACCCCTGCTCCTGCTTCCTGCTTTGGAATGGCAGGCATCTGGCTGTCTTGCAAACCTCGTGGCTGCCTTGCTCCCCTCCTGGGTTCCTCCTGATCGGTGCTCACGTTAACAGTGGAAGAGGGAGGAGGAGGTTCTGCTGCTGCTGCTGCTGCTGCTGCTGCTGCAGGTGGTGGGACTTCAGGGCGGGATAGTGCTGCTGCAGCCCCCGTAGCAGCAGCACCCCTGGCAGCAGGAACGTCTTCTTGGGCAGGAATAATGAGAGAAGAGGCCTGAGGCGTGAAAACTGGTGTAGTACAGAATGGAGAATCAGGGGGGGATTGATTTGGAGAGGAGGGTGGAGAGGCAAAAGGGCTAGTTGGGCGAGGAAACTGAATGTGAGCTTTTCTTGTGATGGCCTGGTGGCCTTTGTGGGGCCTGATCCTTTTGATGAGCACAGGGACTGGAACGGTGCTGCTGAGATCCAGACCGCGCTGCTGCTGCTGCTGTCGCTGCTCCTGCACTTCATGCTGCATGGACGTGAAGAGGGGGTTGCGCACGCCAGGTGCTGCTGCTGTGCTTGATGGAGTCAGAGGAGAGATGGATGCTAGATCTTGGGAGGAAGGAGGAGGGATAGATGCAGTACCTATAGAATGCAGGTGTGTAAGGCATACAAGTGCAATGTGCTGCCCTTGTCTTACTCTTAGGTGTGGAAGATTTTGTTCTGCCTGCATTTTTTTTCCTATCCTGGCATTTTTGATTCTGCCTTTTTTGCAGTACCAACTTATTTCTTCCATTGTGGAATGGACGTGAGGTGCACGATTGAACGATGCTACCTGCATTTGTATTTCACAATGAACCTTCTTCAATAACCGCTGACCGGTTTATATGACGTGCACATGCCTGCACCTCGGCCCTCCCTCTTGGCGTTTAAAGTATTTTAAGCCAGATCTTGGTCACGACCAGCAACCTTTTTCTTATTGGATGCAGCTAGAAGTATCCCAAGCCTTGTTTTAAATTATATTGTGCTGCACACAAGCGCGTTAAGCTTCTCACCTGTTGCTGACGGCTCGATTGATTCTCTGAGTACCTGCCCTTCCTGCTGCTCTTCCAAGAGCTGAGCTGCCAAGTTAGCTGCATCCACACCTTCCGGCTGCCGTAGCTGCTGCTGCCCTTTATCAAACACACTAGATATCATGAAGCTCTGTGCAGGCCCAAGCTGAGGCATGTCTCCAGGCAACACGGTCACAATACCAGACGCAGCCAGCTCAAGGGGAGAAAATTCCTGGGGCTTCTTTGCTGCTGCTAAAGGGTCTTGCGCAAGAGGCTGCGGCTCACCAGAAACTGCTGCTTTATCCGCCTGCTCTGCTCCCCATGGTGATTCCTTCTCTCCCTCTGCCTCTGCGGGAGCAGCTTGCTTAATTTCAGCAGCTTCTGGAACTTCTCCCTGGGCAAGCCATGGTGCTACGACATCTCCTCCCTGTTTCTGCTGTGCTGCACGGCTGATGGCCAAACTGCATGTATGTGTATGCATGTACAGGTGTGTGTGCAAGACAAGGCAGACTTAATTATCTGTCTGGTGTGTTTGTGCCCATTTTGCTCTCACACAAATAAATCTTGATATTGGTGCATCTTAACAGAGAAGCAGACGTGCTTGTTTTCAGACACTTTTACGACTGAAATAAACATATAACAATGCAGCTTGGCATACTGATACTTGACAATAGAAACAAGGCAGATGATACTGTTAGGTTATCCCTTATGCTTGGCTGGTATGTGCTTGGTGCAAGGCATATGAGTTATGATTTGAGATTAAAAGAAGGACAACCCAGACATTGATGAATCACTCTCCACATTAAGCAGGAGAGCTGCTTGCATACCATGTGCCGTAACATTCCTCTGATGATGATGAAGTGTGAAAACAACTAGATGAGGAGTTTATGCGCTACGACAAAGTTGTATCCAGGCAAATGGAGCCCCTACCTTGCGCTTGGTGCAAGCTGCTGATCCAGTGGCATACCCGTGCCAATAGCAGCTGCTGCACTAGCCAGGACGGCATCCTGCTTTGCAGCCTCTCGCTTTTCAAGCTCCTGATCTGAGTACCTGACAGCCGCATCATGCTCAGCACCTGCTTTTGCTCCAGCCAACGCTGTGGAAGCTAGTGCCGCAGCAGCCTTTGCAGCTTCCTCTGGCCTATGCGCCTGATTTTCTGCTACACGACACTGGCGCTCAGCATCAGCACAAGCGGCTGCTGCAGCTGCACGCTTGGACTCTGCTTGTGCAGCAATGGCAGCGGCCTCATGGTCTGCCTGAGCTTGCTCCGCTTCTTGCAGGACCTATGCAAATAAGAAATGTATGCCCGCTTATATTTGGCGTCTGATAGAATGTGAACTGTAAGTGGTGAGTTGCAGGATGAGTGTGTGGAGGGACAAACATCAAAACCTTTCCAAGATTACATTTTGGTACGCAGTCAATTGAGGATGGCTATCCTGTAGCCAGAATTCCCTTTTTAACAAATATTTGTACAAGTACTTATGTGCGGCATATTAAATGCAACAAAATCAATAAGGCAGCACACTTCCGTGACAGCTTAAAATCTGAGGTCTCAAAGAGTTTGCACTCCAAAATCTTGCACCTAGCATTACCTGGGCAGCAACCCCCTTCCTTGCCACTTCCATGGCAGCTTTATCCATCGCCTCCTTGGCCTGCTCCGCAAGCCGAGCTTGACTGACACGCTTAGCTGCCACGACAGCTGGGTCTCTGCTGGGCAGGTATTTGTGCGCGGTCTTGGAGGTCATACAGTGAAGCCCTTGAGGGAGGTCCGGCAGGTGCAGCAGGTGGGGACACTGCAAAGGCAGACAAGGATCAGCATTTGTATTTTGGGTAGGTGTTGGAACTGCTTAAATGGTCCATTGACAAGGGTGAACAATTGCATTTTGGGTTCGGCGTTGAAGCTCATACAGTGAAGCCTTCGAGGGAGGTCCAGCAGGTGCAGCAGGTGGGGACACTGCAAAGGTGAGGTATGGACAAGGATAAGCATTTGCGTTCCGGGTATGTGATGGGCATGCTGTAGCAAATTCTCTGTTCCTTTGCATCTGAAGGTCGTTGTAAGACAAATTATGTCTAGAATTGTGCATCTAGGTTGTATGCTTGATAAAGGGTGATAGACAGAACTTAGCAATATATAGCACCCTGTACTCATGAGACTAAATTGGTTTACAAAAATCAGGCTAAATATCGAGACCAAAGGGATGTCTTAATCTACAATGCCTGTTTGAGGAGGAAGGGGGGCCCGGAAACCTTATCCATGAATATCCATGAAATAAATCTCCCCAAGAGACATCAACATTGCAGTTCCACGATGATTAAAAAATTCTCCTTTGACAGTGCAGGCACCGTCCGCATTATACTCATTAAGCACCTGTATAACAGATATTATCACCCCCGGCATTAAGTACATGAGCTCACAAACAAGCTGCTTTGTCATGATGTTAATAGGCACGCGACACAAAGATCTGTCCAATTCTGAAACATTTCAACAAAAAGGATAGGAAACGTTAATAATAGGGGAATAGCTGAAAGAGCAAATTGGCTTCCATTGGGCTAGGTGCAGACTAGGCAAATGCCAAGTTCAGTCTGGGGAGCTTTCTGGATACACACTGATGCATTTCAGGCCAACACTATTTTCTTACATCCACACATATGCCAATCTGACCTACCTCCCAGCACAGTCCGGTCTGCAGGTTTGGCCATGTACACAGGTATCCATCAAATCTCCAGCCTGGACAGGCAAGAGGAGATGAGTTATGGGCTTTCATATCAAAGGAGAAGATATTTTCACAGTGTAAGAGCAGAGGTTCTGGGGTGCAATGACAACCCCTCCACCCTTCCTTTTCAAAATTATAAACCTGACCAACTCCTGTGGTAGCCTGAAAGTAGAGTTTTCACCTTTTGTCAGTTCATGTGAGCGGTAGATCAGAGCAGTGCCACCAACTCCTTCCAGGCCACTGCCGATGAGCATCAAATACTCGTCTCCATCCCGCACAATCTGAGGTCCCTGCGTGCCAGGCTGAGCTTGCTGCTGCTCCCCCTGAGTATGCTGACCATCAGCAGCAGGAAGCGCAGCAGGCGGGACTTGCAGCCGTTTCAATTGACCAGGAAGTGGCACTCCAGAGATAACGTCAAGAGAGGGAGGTACAAAGAAGGGATCTCGCCACTGCAGGCCAAACAATGTGTAGGACAATTGTTGGATGCAAAGCAGAACCGTAAGGAAAGAACAACACAGATGCCCAGATGTGAGTATATTGAGCTATGGGGCAAAAGAAGGGTTTTGCTACAGCAACGAAAGGTTGTTATGATAGAAGGGGCATGCACAAATTTTTGCAGCCCATTTGGTTCCCAACTGAGTAGAAATTTGCAGCACCTTATACCAAAGTGGCTCCAGTTCTTTATTTTATAGGGAAATTGTCTTGTTGCACATTTTCATTCTTTGATTTGCAGAACATAGCCTGTAAAAAGTGCTATGTTCACGAGCTAGAATGCTTGGCACCTAAGCATATGCAATTTTCTCACATCTACTGTTGTTAGAACTCTGCTGATCAGCAGACGCTTATTCTATCTAACTTTGGTAAAAAGCGATGTATTATAGTTATCAGAAGGTTCACCCAAGATCCTGGGCTAAGCAAGGGGTGAAATCAATACAATCAAGCCAAAGCACCTGAATATCAAAACAAGACCTACGCTGCATATCTTTCGTTTTGCCTCTTACTTACAGCTGTCAGGTAAGCGCAGTGTGGTAGCTCCATCCACGGTGCTGCGACCTTCGTCCAATGAACTAAAAGGTCGTCATCTGCCAGTGCACACATTTAAAAGCAACACCTTGTGTTGTCTGTTGACATAGGTAGACATTCAAAATAAAGATAAAAATTCTGCATGAAGTGATCAATTGATCAAGGGTGCAAAACCAGGACGTTGGAGGCAGGCTAGCAGTTACTCCTCTGGTGTCCATTGGTTTCCTGTCTACCTGCCTCCTCTCTCTCTCTCTCTCTCCCTCTCCCTCTCTCTCTGTCTCTGTCTCTGTCTCTCTCTGTCTCTCTCTGTCTCTCTCTCTCTCTCTCTCTCTCTCTCTCTCTCTCTCTCTCTCTCTCTCTCTCTCTCTCTCTCTCTCTCTCTCTCTCTCTCTCTCTCTCTCTCTCTCTCTCTCTCTCTCTCTCCTTGCGCGTGTACATGTAACAGTCTAACACAACAAGATGACTGCGGCAAACCAAAAGGCACAGGTCCACACGTGAAACATAAGCATCACAATCATACCTGGGTCAGCTACAGCGCAGAGCTGCGTCTCCCAGTGCAGCATGTGTGGGTTGCATGCATTTACGGGAGGGTCTGGATGATTTTGAGCCACGGCAGGGTTGTGCCTTAGACGCGCACCTGTGCGTGCATGGCACGACTTCAGTTTTGAGGGATGAGAGGGCTGCAGGCGGCATGCTTTTTTTGCCATCACATCTGTTGCTTAATCTACAAGTGCTATTTTGCCTGCATTTCTGTGCTGCAGCAGCAGCAGCATTCAGTACCTCTTACTGAAGGAAACTAAAAAGAGTTACTTTTAAACTTGCTCCTAACTGTTGCTAAGCACCTGTGCAAGTCGCAAATGCAATACGCACCGGTGTAGAAAAGTGTAGGCGCTCCAGTCTGAGGGTCAACCTGTAGGGTACATTCGCGAATGGTTGCCTGGTGTACAAATTACATGAAATTCTGTTGTACCCTTTTTTGCGGAACTTTTTTTCATGGAACGGGACTGTTCTTACATACTGCATGTGTTTAATCAGATCAACACGGAATACGGCATACCCTATTATTGATCATGGGAATAAGTTTTCTTTCTAGGCACGCACCCTAATGTTTCCCGTGAAGCAGCCGTCTGCATCTAACCATCCAGGTGTGGGCGTGATGGCGGGTGGCAAGCGCACCTATGTAGAGACCAGTTACAGGCAGCAAATAGTTGCAAGCAAATAGGAAATAGTGGAGCAAATACCATTCAAACTGTTTGCCAAGCCCTGCAACAAAACCGGCTCCTTTGAAGCAAGTTTGGGACCTTATTGTGTGCTCAGTTGCCGGTGGTGAACAGGTAATCAAGCTATACGGACATTTTACAACAATTTACACTGGAATAGCCACTCTCATGAATAATGTGCAAGCGAAAACTTCATTTCCCTGACTTCACATTCATACTTCATACTGGAGCGTATTTTCCGTTGTAGCCCCCTATTGCCTTCTAAGTCTTTTTCGTGATGCCTAAATTTCGACAAAGAAAGGAAAAGATATATGCAAACAGATAACAGTCATCCTCCATGTTACTTTTTGCATGGACGAATTGAGTACCACCTTTCCTGGTAAAACGTGTTTTTTCACAGCAGCCATTCACCTTATACTTTACACACACACAAAAATTGCTGCTATGCAAAAAAGATTGCAATTCACATTGGGGTACTAGCACTACTACCGACAGGCAGTAAACTTCACAGATTCCCGTGTGCTGTGCCAGCAACATACAAACAATTGGCTTGCCTCTTACCCAACGCACGAGGTCCTCTGACACGCAATGCTCCCAATGCAGGCCCCTGTGCAGTTGAAAAGAAAACGCTGAAACGCTAGTTTAAACCATCATTCACTGTTGGTCGCCCCCGTGAAAAACTCACCCCCCTGCCAGCCAAATGGTCTCACTTAACTTTGCGCAAGCATATGGGTATCTGCACCCACTCCACCATTCCGTGACCTGAGACATGCATTAGATAGCTATTTTTTGTTCTTTCAGCAGATTCTTGAAGGTTCGGAAGAGGTGCAGAGACTGGGGAGATATTTGGGCGGACCTGGAATATTGACTCCCGTTTCACAACCTGTGTGCCAATCCACGACCTGTCAGTCCCCAAAAATCAAGCTGTGTGCCAAAAATCAACCTGTGTGCCAATTCACGACCTGTCAGTCCCCAAAAATCAAGCTGACTAGCATTCGGTGTTAGTTTGGGAACGGGAGTAGCTGTAGTCGCGAGTGCAACACTGATATTGTGCTGCGACACTCAGGAAAAACCCCACCGCTTTTCTACAGGCCATCGATTCGCCCCATTGAAATTTAATTTGATGCGCATAGTAGATTGCCAGCAACGCTGAGAGGAAAAACCGGGCTGAAACTCGAAGCAGATATGGAGAGACAGATTTTCCTGTCTGTTTCCCCTTTGTCCATTGTGTGGGTGCCTTCCATTCGCCGGTATTCCCAGTACCCCTGCCCCAAATTTGACATTGCAGCATTGTTATGACGTACCGTGTTGGTATGACATTTATAATGCTTACATCCTGAAGCAGAGGTCGATCGGAGCAACCTCAGAAATGCACCTTTCCCCTGCCAAGGTGGGTGCAAAGTACGCAGCGGGCCCCACAGAACCCCCCAGAGTGCCAAATTTACCAAAAAATGTCAATGATTTAGATATAATATCAAGTATTTAGCATTCAGATGAGGTAGAGGGGGCTATGAATCGGGTGGAGAGCTAAGTGAGACTGGTAGGGTGGTTTTTTTACGGGGGCGACCTGTTTATTGTGGAGCTGATTATTATTCGTATGGTTTTGGCTAGAATTTGTCACACTTTTTGATTTAAAACTGATTCCTGAAATAAAGTCTTTTTGGTCTGGGTGGCTGCAGCAATAACTTGAGATTGATCTGGCATGCCAGCACAAATGTTTGTCTTACGCCAAAACAATTGCAAGTCTGTTACACGGTCTTGCTTGCTTCACAGGGCAGTCACAAGAATTCACAGGACAGTCACCCTTACCACCACCACTGACAAGTCGCATGGCAGGCCTGGTAAAAAAGATGGTACCGGCCCTTGTAGTAGATTGGCCCATGAGGATCAGATCCCCACCCAGACCGTGGGGCTAGGTGAGTCTGCTCCGAGGCAGTGAAGCGGTGTGGGTCGTGGAGCGGGGCCTCTCCACCTTCCAGTACCTCTGCGTGTCCCAAATATTAGTGAAAAGCTGGCTCTGTTATACTTTGCTTTTGCAACTGCATGAGCAACCTAATCGAGTTCTGCCTCAAGACAGGCAGCGAGCTGCAGCAAGCCAAGAAAACCATTTGTACAGACACCAACTCAGCGATTCCAACAACTGCAAGAAGGGCCGATTTGATGCAAAGAGGACCCTGGCAGTCCAACCCTTAAACAAGACATGATAATTAACTAGGGTGGGCCAAACCATATATTTATACGTATATACGGTGTACATACGGTAATTAAAGCAGGGACACCACCATATATACGGTCATATACGGTGTGTATATACGGTTCTGGCCAACCCTATAGTTAACCAGTGCGGCAACTAAATGAAGTAGGATACGAGCAGAACCATTTCATGTAAACAGCCAAGGACCCACATCAGCTGCAGCTAAGCACGCACATAACTGCAGGTTCATGAGGCCTTTGTGATAGGCAAACATCTGATGTGCCTTTTTTGCCACGCAAGTTCAGGCAATTGTAATTTCCTTCCCTGAAACATGCCGCATATTGGAAAAAGGCACGTGCGATGTGAATATATGAATGGGCTCGTTCCAGCTGGATGTGCCCTTGCTTGCCCCGCCGCCCCACGAGCTCGTACAAACATGACATTCCTTATTTTTGCTGAATAAATTGTACATGATTGCATTTGAGGCTGCACACATCTATGCGCAGACGGCACGGCGGGCCTTGTGGACTTTAATTTCCCTATAGCACGCATGCAGCCGCCGATTACAGAATGATCCAGAAAGATTATGCATTTTGGGCTCACCTGGGGGGATTCGCAGAGGCAAAAGACGCTTCCACCCAAAAGTGCTTTGACTCATGGTTATAAGCAGCAGGACGGAGCGGGGGTCTGTCCGCCAGCAGTGTTCGCTGCAAAAGGCTACACACGATTGCACAATTCAGGTTCAGTACTCAGCTAGCCAGACTTGAAGGACGCATGAAAAAGAGATGTCGAGCACCTGTGGCTTTTGGGGCGGTGTGTTTTTTTATCGTGAAATAGTTTAATTATTAATTTTGTAATCAACTTTCCACACAAACTCGCATCTCGTAATTTAAATACGGCTTATTTCACCCAGAAATTGTATTTAAAATTTACAGGCGCGTAACCAATGCGACTTTTGATAAACCATTTAATAAAGCCCCAATGCGGCCTACGCAAGGGCCTTTGGCCCTCTGAGCTGCACGTGCACTACACATGTGCATGTGTACGTGTGCGTGCGTGCGCGGACGTGTGTGTCTGTGTGCGGTTGTACGTGCTTATCTGTACGTCAAAGTCAACATGCGCTTTCGGTTTGTAATTTGGACACTCGGTTGAAAAGTTGTGACGGACTGAAATCGTAAGTAACTAGGAGAGAGGCGCGTTCACAATTTTGGTACACTTTTTCATTTGCAGCCACGCCAAGATATGTTTTGAAGAAAAGTTGAATTTTCTGGGAATCAAGAAAGTTAACCAAACTCCGTGTGACCGGGACCTTAGAAAACAAATCAATTAGTGCATAAATAGCGTGTTATCTTTCGTCCGGAGATAACATCAATTATTCTCCCACTGACAAAAAATCATCCTTTCAAATCACAGGGGGGTCTCGTATCCTTGCGGGAACTTGGTTGCCCACTGCCACTGGTGTGTGCACATGTCCTGCACGCCGTACTTGGCCACCCAGCCCAGCTCCTTCTCCGCCAGTCGAGTGTCAGCCCATACGGCAGTGCTGTCCCCTGGCCTTTTCTCCACAACCTGGTCGAAAGCAGCATTTTTGAGTGGGTTAAAGGGTTCTTGCCAAAAAGAGGGAGAACTCAGAACATGTCAAATGATGAGCAGCAACATATTTTGCATAACATGACTAAGCAGGCAGCCTCACCTTGTGCTTCACTCCCTTGCCGCTGGCCTTTTCAAAGGCCTTGATCATTTCAAGCACAGAAGAGCCTGCACCAGATATATGGGTGAGCACAAAAGATGATGGAAGAATTGACCTGGGGTGACATCTATCCTCGTTTGCATCACAGCAAGGCAGGAAGGAGGAGATTAGTGTGGCGCTGCGCTTGGGGTCTCTAGGAACTAGTCAGAGACCTTGAACACAGCTCATACTTGGAATCCATGCTTAGGCCGTTACCATAATTCGTTGTGACTGCCAAAGCTCTGTGATGAGCAATAAGGGCTTTCTTGCTCTTCAATAAATCCCAAATAGCATTGTCTCCTATGCCTGTGCCAACTGCCTGACAAAGCTGCCCTAAGCAGAGTTGTGTGCACTCTCCTGGAACTGGTTCCCTGTTCACCCCAGCTAGCCTTGCGTGTGCAAATGCATGAGCTGTGCGTTTGCCCAATGCTGGTGCTCAATGCATACCTGCATCCTGAAGATCCTGTGTTTGACCTGATGTGTGTGCCCACTGCTATGCATGCAAAGAAAGTGCAAAGCAAGTAAGATGGTTGGTGCAGGTCTGTTGCAACTCTGAATTCTCTGCCGTTCTCCGTCCCGGGCAGAGCTCTCTCCGCGTGACGTGTCATCACAACAGCAAGTGGCCGGAATGCAAATGTGCTCCAGCGATATTAAATTCAACTTCCTGTATATCGCAAACATGACTCCGCCCGGCAAACAGACTTGCATTCCCGGCGTCGCCAAATGCTCCACGCAGGTCACATACACATGTCTTTAACAAGTGTCCTTTCCATTTATCTAGTTCTTATGTCCAGGAGCTCAAAAAAAAAGCGTTCAACTTTGCAACCAGGACACTATTTGACTATCGACAAGCACCATCCTGCTCGACATGATGTTCTTAGGCTCTCTTCTTGGCGACAAAAGATTTTGGAGAAAGCCAATCTTTTTTAAGCTATAAGGCTCTCAGTTTTTCCAGCAATGCAAAGGTCTAGGGCACAAAGCGTCCTAGAGACCAATAGAAAGGTGAATATCGCTGCTGGTTTTACCCGTTTGGGGCATGTTGTGGTAAGTTAAAATTGTGCTTTTATCCCGCTCCTAGCTTAGCACGTCTCCTCACAATTTAACGGTGGAACCTAGTCTTAACCTAAAAGAGTATCAGGATCAAAATTAGGCCTCGTTTCAGAACCAGAAACTGCTTGCAAAAGCAAGCACCTGCTAGCAAAAACAGAGACTGATCATAGAAACTAAGGAACCACAGGCATGTCTGCATTCAAGGCATGTCTCGACCTGTACAAGTAATTGCTCCCACCTTTGCCAGTGCCCAAGTTGACAGCTTGAAGCCCGTGGTCAGACGACTTCATGAGCTTGGCCACAGCCGCAACCTGTGCATGAAAGTAAGAGGGACTAACTTTAAAATTAAATGCCATAAAACACACTGCGTCATCGCTAGAAATGCACAGAAGCAGAAAGACAGTTAGATAGCAGAAAGTATAAGCTAGTGCCAGGCTTGTGTGTAATTAATGAGATTCATGGATGTGATGCTGAGCAAAGTACAATACTCCAGCAGACTATAATGCTCCAGATGGAATCATAATAATTCCCAACACCATGCCAAGACACCAAAGTCACGCCATCTCCAAAGAATCCACCAAACAAGCATCCTGCCCAACAACTCACATGGCCCTCTGCCAGATCCATGACGTGGATGTAGTCCCGGATGCAAGTCCCATCAGGCGTGGGGTAGTCCCCACCAAACACACTCAGACATTCTCTCTGCCCAAGCGCAACCTGCAAAAAGGAAGAGGCCTAAGCGATAAGTGCCTCACACAAAGAAGGGGAGACGTTATAAGGCGATAGCCCCTGCTCATCTTATACGTTAAGATCAGTCAATACGTAGCAAGCTAGGGGGAAACAGCTCCACAGGAATCTTCTAACCTGCTGGATGTACGGCATTAAGTTGTTGGGGATGCCCACGGGGTGCTCGCCCAACTCTCCACTGGGGTGTGCAGCCACAGGGTTGAAGTAGCGGAGCAGCAAGATGCGCCAGTCCTTGTCCGAAGCAGCAATGTCTCGGAACATGTCCTCCTAAATTCGGAAATAGAAAGGAAGGGGTGGCCAGAATGAAGCACCAGATTTAGTCATGAGCAGGGTGCGAGGCGACCTCATCATATTATTAGTACCGTACTGCGCTTGGTTGTTTTGCGAGTAATTAAATAATTATTACGGACCCTCGCAATAAGTCAAGCCGAAAATGAATAAAGTTTTTTCAGACCTCGCAAAACTTAGACAATTTAATGCGGTACTTTCTGGGTCCCCCCAATGGAACCCCATCGCCCTAAGGGGCAAGCATCACTGTATGACCTAGGTTGCACCAAACGGAAGCGCACAGAGGACGATGGTCCCGCTCGGGAGCTCATCATCCGCCTCAGGCCTGATGTGCAACAGGCAGTAGCAGCCAGGGATGCAGCCATTGCAGCCAGCA
>Ga0307947_1000045_pt1 | contig 63481 bp, 51 predicted proteins | sample OrgLakmetagen232_FD_201840 | JGI IMG/M metagenome (GOLD analysis project Ga0307947, IMG submission 201840) | Saline water microbial communities from Organic Lake, Antarctica - #232 | ecosystem: Environmental > Aquatic > Non-marine Saline and Alkaline > Saline | place: Antarctica: Organic Lake...
GCACTGTGCTTGACTGATCCTGATCTGTAACTCCATAACCCACTGGGTGTCACACACACACATACACATACACACACAGACCTAAACACACACACACACACACATACACACACACACACACTCACACACACACACACACTGGCGATGGGCATGGGCAGCTTTGCGTGTCTCCTGCTGCAGTTGCGTTTCTTCTTTGTGTGTTCTCTGTAGCTTCTCTCTGTGGCTAGACGGCCTGCAGGCCCCAGCTGCAGGCTGAAATTTCTTTGTTGAGGCAAATATCAGAGGGCTTGCACCCCATGGGCAAGCCACCACATTTTGGTGTCTCTGAGTTGTAGCCTATTTGTAGGGTTGGCCAGAACCCTTTTTATACGGTGCATAATACGGTATTTTGGTCAGAGAAATCACCAAATATACGGTCATATACGGTGCATATAGTGCACGGCTCTGGCCAACTCTATCTGTTTACTCTGTGCTGCTGCTGCCACACAGAACGCAATTGAGGTTCCAGATGAAATGGGGTTCAAAATTAAGGTTATAAATGATGTAATTAAATGAGGTTTCAAATGATAGGATGATAAAATGCTCCAAATGACATAATAAATTGAGGTTCAAAATGAAATGAGGTTCCAAATGAAATGAGGTTCCACACAGACAACCAGGGCTCTAAGGCCATAGGTTTGAGGGCTCCAGCTGGCTCGAATGTCACAGCGGTATATGTCACAGCGGTGTTTGTCACAGTGGTATTTGTCACAGCGGTATTTGTCACAGCGGTATTTGTCACAGCGGTGTTTGTCACAGCAGTGTTTGTCACCGGTATTTGTCACAGCAGTGTTTGTCACTGCAGTATTTGTCACCAGAGGGGGCTGACTGAGGAAATGTCCAAATATGTGCCCTTTTTGCACTCTGAATCCAGCCATTCACTGCCCACTCAGCCTAATGACACCATCCTGGCTTTAAATGAAAGCTGATATTGTAAGCTGCACGAGGATGTGCTTATATGCATGTAAGTCACAGTGTGCGCAAATTGACGGGGGTCAAAGCTCACCTTGACTGCCCAAACCCTAATTTGGTGCCTTTCTATGGGAAAACAGCACATGTTGAGCCACATAAACATCGCACTTCATCTTTTCAATTGATTTTTTTTGCAATCGTATTTTTTAAAATAAAAGTGTGGCCGCAATTTGCAGCTTTCAAGCAATTTGAACATCAGATCAACGGCTACATCTGGATTCTATTATCAAAAAATGCAAAGTGGGGCCAACGTGCTCAACCCACAATTTAAAAACACCATTTTTTTGGCTCAGTCAGCCCCCTCTGATTTGTCACAGCGGTATTTGTCACAGCGGTATTTGTCACATCGGTATTTGTCACAGCGGTATTTGTCACAGCAGTGTTTGTCACAGCGGTATTTGTCACAGCAGTGTTTGCTTCATCCATTCCCTCTCTGCTGCCACTTGCACTGCAGATGAGGTTCCGAACGGATGGACCAGAGTTCCAGGTCCAAGGGCATGAGGGTGGTGCAATTCAGCCACTGACTGAGGGTGGTGCAGTTCAGCCTCTGACTGCGGGTGGTGAAATTCAGCCTCTGACTGGGTGCAGTGATCTGGTGGGGCGTGCACTGACCCACAAGCAGCACCCCACACTCAGCTGCCTGGCTGAACGCTACGCCTCCATGGTGCGTGTGTGCTGCGTTGCTTCGTGCCATGTTGGGTGTGTTAGTGTGTACTTGCGCATGTGTGTGTGTGTGTGTATTTGCCTGTGTGTGCGTATGAATTCGTGTTGTGTGTGCCTGCAATTTATGCCCTTCTTAATTTAACCACTGTTGGCGTCGTTCCCTTTTGTGATGCACGTTAATTCAACCTAGCATTAACAATTGCTTTTAGGTTATGTGCTTTTTGGATAACAGGGGAGGGACATTGGGCATAGGGCATTGGGCATTGGGCATTGGGCATTGGGCATTGGGCATTGGGCATTGAGCACTAAGCAAAGTTATCTGTGGGCATTGGGCATTGGGCATTGAGCAAAGTTATCTGGGCATTGGGCATTGGGCATTGAGCACTAAGCAAAGTTATCTGTGGGCATTGGGCATTAAGCAAAGTTGTCTGTGGGCATTGGGCATTGGGCATTGAGCACTAAGCAAAGTTATCCGTGGGCATTGAGCACTAAGCAAAGTTGTCTGTGGGCATTGGGCATTGGGCATTGAGCAAAGTTGTCTGTGGGCATTGGGCATTGGGCATTGAGCAAAGTTATCTGGGCATTGGGCATTGGGCACTGAGCGCTAAGCATAGTTATCTGTCAAATGAATGGCAGGAAACGTACGATACACTATACACAGGGTTGGCCAGAACGATGTACGTGTACGGTGTATATGCGATGTTTCTGGAAGAAACATTACCAAATATACGGTCATATACGTAGGGTTGGCCAGAACCGTATATATACATTGTATATGACCGTATGTTTGGTAATATCCCTGCAAAGAAATACCGTATATACACCATATATATATGGTTTTGGCCAACCCTACATATACGGTGTATAAATAGGGTCCTGGCCAGCCCTAACTTTAAACTACCAATAAATACAGGACACACTACCTAAAATTACACACTACCAATACACACACACTACCAATACACTACCAATATATAACTATACACTACCATTACACACACGCTGCCAGTACACACTACCAATAAATACTGTACACACTAGGGCCAAAGATGTACGAAACACCAGTAGGGACCCTGGCCATAACTTTGCAACTGAAAACTGAACCATTTATGACCTCTTGAGGTTTACATTTAGGGTTGGCAAGAACCATACATTTAAAGGTCTATATGGTGTACATACGGTATTGTTAGCAGGGAAATCACGATACATACGGCCATTTACGGTGCAGATATACGGTTCTGGCCCACCCTATTTACATTCCAGAAATGTTGTATGCAAATCTTGTGAACATGTTATAAATTACGGCCAGCTTGACGTACCATGTAAAAACGTTGCGACACTTCAAGCCTTGGTCGAAAAGATGGAACTGGAACTTTAAGGTGTAACCTACTAAGGGGGTAGAAGCATGCCCTACCAGGTGGTTTGAAAGTGTCTGTTTGTCTATTAGCACGTGCCTGTATTCTTTACCTGTAGAGCTTGCGTAATTATGCACATCCTTCAGCCTGTATTCACACTACATGCACACTACACACTATGCACACAATGTGTTTGTGTGTATACTATATATTATACACACTATGTGTTTGTGTATATATACACACTACATACTATGCACGCACTGTGTTTGTGAGTATATACACACTATATACACACAAACACAGATTGCAACCCACCAACCCACGTACCTGGACATAAATGTGCACACACCACGCGCAGAGACACAGGCGTGCAGAGACACAGGCGCGCACACACACATATAAACATGCACACACAAAATAAACACACACAATTCCGCACACAGTCACAGGAGGCCACCATCGCACACATGCACAAACACACACACAAACACACACACTCATAGGCGGCCACCACCGCACACATGCACAAATACACACACGCACACACACACACACACACACGCACACACACACACACACACACACACACACACACACACACACACACACTCATAGGCGGCCACCACCGCACACACACACACACACGCACTCACAGGTGGCCACCACCGCACAGCGCGTGACCAGTGGCAAGAGTGACATCCACGGCTGGGGCGCTTTCGCCAAGACACAGCATTGTGCAGGAGCAATGGTCATAGAGTATGCGGGTGAGTCATTTTACTTGAGCTGCCAGACTTTTGGGCCTGCTGCAAAGAAAGGGCTTGTAATGGAATGAATATGAGTGTGTAGACGACCTCTTGGATGGCCCTGCAGGATGGTGGTATAGTATGGTTTTGTGAGCAAGCTGCTTTATGGCCTCGCTGGTTAGCCCTTGCAAAGCGAGCCCTTGCAAAGAATTTGAAAGAAAGAGATAAGGGTACGTAGGTGACCTGTTATGAGGCCCTGCAGACTGCGGTTGCGAATGCAGCGTCCTTCTGGGCAGTGTATGTCCAAGCGTATGTATGCCTTTTTGTTGTGTGTGTGCGTGTGCATATGTGTGTGCGTGGGTGTGTCTATCTGTGTGAGTGTGTGTGTGTCTGTGTGTGAGCGTGTGAGTGTGTGTGTGTGTGAGCGTGTGTGTGTGTGAGCGTATGTGTGTGTCTAAGTGTGTGCGTGTGGGCCTATTTATTGAATCGCAGGTACCCTCACATTGTTTGTGGTTTATATCAGCCTCCTCCTATGCACGGAAAGTAATGCAAAAAAGCGAGCTGGCGAAAACACTGTGTGTGAGCACAACTGCAAAGCGAGCTTTTTAACTGCACGCTTGTTGCACGTAGCAGCGTACTATTTGAGTGCCAGAATGTGGGGAAGCTGATGCTGCTGTCAATTGCTGACAGCTGCTGCACGTGCAGATCTGAGTGGCACAAAAGGCAAGCAGATGATTGTTGATCAGGCCTTTTCCTATGCACCGGTCTGCACAATGCACAACTTAGTTCAACACATTTCGCACGTTTCACACAAACACAAGCTCCAAACGAGCATTTCCACATACAATTCGGTCAGAACCTATTACTTGTAGATTGTAGGTACGACGGTGTCCAGCAATGGAGCTTCTAAAAATTAACAGTTTACGGTTCGGAATGATGCATATAAATGGTTCAGGTCAACTCCAACAGTTTACGGTTTTGAACTAGGAATGATGCATATAAATGGTTCAGGTCAACTCCAACAGCATACAATTAGGAATGATGCGATTTGGAATGATGCATATAATTGGTCCAGGTCAACTCGAAACGTATACCTAGGGCCAAAGACTACAGCCATTCACATGTATGACCTATTTACAGAATTTCAGACATTCAGATGTTTCAGATATTTTCGTAGGGGGACGACCATACGCACAATGAAACTTGCCCTGCGTACATGTATGCTCATGGTCAGCTCTACACACGTACCTAGGGGCACGGGCCAAAACCATACATAAATCTTGCAAAAATCTATATGCACGCATAATCTATATATATACGCACGGTGTTTATTAGCAGGGGAAATACCATGCTTTTCGTCATGCTCGGTGTGTATATATATAGGGTTGGCCAGAACCATATACATGTATATATATGGTATTTCTGGCAGGGAATCACCAAGTATACGGTCATAACCGGTGTATATATACGGTCCTGGCCAACCCTACATATATACGGTGCTGGCCAACCCTTCACATGCACCCACGTGTTTTGCGTACAGGTGACCTGATCAGGCCAGAGATTGCCGATGCCCGGGAGCGCTTGACGTACAACAGGCTGGTAGGAGCCGGGACCTACATTTTCAGGTGGGAGTGGCGGACACACACACACACACACACACACGCACACACGCACACAAACACACACACACACACACTGGGGGTGGGGGTGGGGCTGTACGGGTGTGAGGGTGAGGGTGTGGGTGTGTCCGTATGATTGTGTGTGTGTGTGTGGGTGATGCACTGGCCAGATTAGTGTAAACTAGGTGTACCTACGAAATATAAGAGAAGCCTTATTACTCATAACGCATTGCATCATGTGCTATTTTGAGGAAAACCTTACACAACATCTGGTGTTGCACGTGTTGTATCTGTGATACAGTACCTGTACAGCCCCTTCAGATGTTATGTAGAACGTCTTGCATGTGTGATACAGTACCTGTACTGCCCCTTTAGATGTTATGTAGAACGTGTTGTGTGTTGTGTGTGATACATTACCTGTACTGCCCCTTCAGATGTTATGTAGAACGTGTTGTGTGTGGTACAGTACAGCCCGATCAGATGTTATGTAGACCGTGTTGTTTGTGATACAGTACAGCCCCTTCAGATGTTATGGAGCACGTCTTGCATGTGTGGTACAGTACAGCTGTGCATATTGAATGCGAACCACCCGAAAATTCTGTGGATATTAAATCTGTATGTGAATTCAATCACTTCGTACTCTCAATGCACCGATTGCATGCAGGGAACAGCTTTGAACTTGCAAGCAAGGCAGCTGCTATGGCTGCCTTGACATGTGTGCACAAAAGCCTGTGCAAAACTTAATAGAAGACTGTTTTGTCAGGGATATTTACTTTTTTGTGCATCCCTGTGCAAAACTGATTAGAAGGTTGCGTTTTGTCAGGGATAATTGCAGCAGCTCACATCCATGCACACTTGAACACAACACGTGCTTGTATATGTGATGCAGACATAGGGCTGAACAAAGACTGGTGCGTGGATGCAGCTGCGCAAGAAACACGGCTCCAGCAATTCAAATTTATGCACACGTGCATGCAAACACGCATGCAAGCTGAACAAAGACTGGTGTGTGGATGCAGACTGCACAAGAAACACGGCTCCAGCAGTTCACATTTGCGCACACGTCCATGCAAACACGCGTGCAGGCTGAACAGAGACTGGTGTGTGGATGCAACACGCGCCGGAAACATGGCTCATTTGCTGAATCACAGCTGTGACCCCAACTGTCTGAGCCGCACCATCAGCGCAAGGCACCCACGCACAGGGCAGGTCGCCGACCACGTCGTGATATTTGCCAAGGTAAGGCCTTTGGTAACTCATTTGTGTTAAAGGTGTGATTGTTTTGTGCTGCATGAAGGGACGCCTGTGCGAGCTCAGACCAGAATTCATGTGTCACACCCAGCGTTGGCCAGAACCGCGTATGAAATACCCCGTATATGACCGTATATTTGGTGATTTCCTGCCAAAATTACCGTATATGCACCGTATATATATGGTCCTGGCCAACCCTAGTTCAGACAAAACAGGATTCAGTTGAAGTGCGGTTAAAGCGGTTAAATTTAACCGCGGTTGATTTCAACCTGGTTTTCAACCGCTTCCCTCCATTGAAATGACTTCAACCGAGGAGTGGTTGACTTCAACCGCCTCAACCGCACTTTAACTGTGTTTTTATGTGCAGGAATTGCAGTTAATCTTGACCGCTTCAACCGCAAATTTCAACCACGTTTGATTTCAAACGCTTCAACCCCGGATTTCAACCATTTGTTAATCCTACAGAAGTAGAATGGGAATTGCAAGTAGCTGCTGCAAACTTAAGGCCCCATTCGTGTGTGTGTGTGTGTTTGCGTGTGAATGTGTGAATGTCTGTGTGCGTAGTGTACGTGTGCTGTGCATGCATGTGTGTTGTGAATGTGCGTTTAAGTGTTTGTGTGTGTGTGTTTGTGTGTGTGCATGCGTGCGTGAGAGTTGTGTGTGTATGTGTGCTGTGCATGTGTGCGTGTGTGTTGTGTATGTGCGTGTATGTGTGTGTACGTGTGTGTGTGTGTGTGTTTGTGTGTGTGCGTGCGTGCGTGAGGGTGAAGTGCTTAGGTTACATGTTTGACTATGTTGAGGTTACAGGTTTGACCAGCATGTCTCAGTCCTAATGCATTAGCCTCTATTCCTCAGTCCTGATGTATCAGCCTCTATTCCTCAGCTGAAAAACCTCAAGCTTCTAGCTGCAGGTCTGCAGTCCAGCTCCTAGTCAATGGTGAAGGTCTAACTGCATCTCCATTGATATCCTCATACTAAATATGTAATATTCACATCACCCGTGTAGTAATTGATTTTAAATGGTGCCGACCAACCGAGTTCGCAACCTCTCGCTTTCAAGATGCCCGGGGCATGCTGAAACATTAAAGTATTTTATTATAATCGGGCCTGGAATTTAAATTAGGTGATGTTAACCTGCTCAGCCACTGGGTGACAACTCGCATTGCTGTGTCCTGGTGGATTTCCTTTAGCTTCATGACTAGTGTTCTTATTTTAGGTTGTAGGGCTTTCAGGTTATTTACAACAATATTGTATGAGTATATGGCTGTACTAATATGCCTGCTCTGCTTCTTTAATATTGATCATGCTTTCTTACGTGCTTTTTTACGTAGGTTGTATTCAGATAGCATGGATATTGGTTTCTTAAGAGCAAGCAACGGCTCTAGATCTGGAACTAGGTTTGCTTTGGGACTTGGTTTCTTTTCGAATAATGGCAATACCAAATCCTGCTTTAAACGATGTGGCAGGGGTATACCCCCCCCTCAGACCCAATCAGAAAATATCTAAATGTACAATCAGGAGGTATGGACCAACACCATCAATTGAGCTCAGGTTGCAGCTCTTGTAAACAGATGTTTGCAGGTAGCAACGGACATGCCATGCTAAATCAATGGTATGGAAAAATCGTGTGATTTTTCCTGGGATTTATATTGTGAGCAATGGTTGTAAGGTTGTCTGGTCGTTTTGCCAATGCTAGGTGGTCCTCCTGCAACAAATTTGCTCTTCCTCCCAGAAACATCCGTCATCACCTCGGTGCGCTGCTCGAACCGTCGCCTCCTCAAAGGCCTTCTCACGTTGAGAGGGGGAGGAGGCGTTCAACACACCTTAATGGGGGGCTTTGGCAGGACACGGACGTCTAGCACGACCTCTTTTCGCAGCGGAAGGACAGCAGCATCATGATATGGCTCATGCTTGTTCTGGCTAATATGGCTCATACCTAAGGTTGGCCATAACCATATATACACACCGTATATGACCGTACATTTGGTGATTTCCCTGCCAAAAAATACCGTATATGCACCGTATATATATGGTTCTGGCCAACCCTACTCATACCTGCAATCCATGCTTAAGCCGGTACCATGATTCCTCGACAGTACATGCATCCTTACCATAACTATGGCAAAGAGCCCTGATTCACACTGATTCACTGTTGGCGTGGTGGGGGGCTGCCTGCCCCTGCATGCTGTATTATCATTACCGGCGGAATTTTCCGGTCCCTTTCATTTCCCCTTCTTGTTCATTCCTTTCACTCCGCTTCTACCCTCTGAGTCCCCCTCTCACCAGCCTTGTGTGCACCCCTCTAATGTCTCTCCTCCCTACCCATCCTCTCTTACTGGTATTTCATTTTCGCTTTTGATTCGGGCGGTTGCAGAAAAGGAAAGGACATGTAGGACTGTGTCTTCGGCACTGCCATGGCATGACCCTAGAGATGCGTGGATGCAATGATTTTAGGAAGCCTCTCCATATCCCAAACAGACAATACACTTCTTAAGCTAATTTATAACTAACTACAATAGGGATCATAACCAGGCTAGTTCAAAAAATACAGCCTTGGTTGAATAGCGGTTGAAGCGGTTGAATTCAACTGAGCGGTTGAATTCAACCGCTGCGGTCGAAATGCGGCTGAAATTGTTTTAACCACGTTTCAATCGCTTTAACCCCAAATTTCAACTGTGGTCCTTTGTCTGACGGTCATGAGTCATACCATTTGGGGGTCGGCCATCACCTTACGAGTACACCGTACATTACCATATACTTGGTGACTTCCCTGCCGTAAACAAGGTATATACATAGGGTTGGCCAGAATCGTATATTTGCACCGTATATGACCGTATATTTGGTGATTTCTCTGCCAAAAATGCCGTATATGCACCGTGTACGTACGTATATATATGGTTCTGGCCAACCCTATTAGTATGTGATATACCACTTGGGGGTCGGCCAGTACCTTACGAGTACACTGTATACGGTCGTACTGGTATGACTTTCCTGCTGATAATGCCGTTTATGTGTCTGGTTTAGGCCATCCCTAGTAATGTGTGATCTATCTCCTGTGGCTTGCAAGGGGTGTGGAAACCTGTACACCAACGTGTGGTTTGAATGTCACACTGCAGAAGATATAAATAATGCTGTGGTGTGCAGTGTGCGCACTTTCCAGTACTGTTATCAACTCTCGTCAGGAGCCGGTTTCAGGCCAAGCCTGCAACCCTCGTGATCCCCATTGTCTTTTTCTTTTTCTTTGTGGTGGAGGAGTTTTACGGCACCCGGTACCAAAGTGGCTCCTGTTCCTTATTAATGTGGGGAGTGGTTTTCACCGCCTGCGTAGCTTAAGGTTTGAAATTCAGCCTGCGTAGCCTAAGGTTTGAAATTCAGCCTGCAGACGTGTTTCTGCGTTCTCTCCTTCGTGTGGTGAGCAATTTCCATTGTTTGCGTCGCTTTTCTATTTCTTTTCTGTGCAGTGTTGTACGTAGGACTGGCTTAAGGGCATGACTTGGGTCGTTTGTAGGCCACACTTGCGAAACATGCGGATTTAAACATGCAAATCTAAACATGCAAATTTAGACATGCATTTGTCCATCAAACCTAGTTTGTATTGTCCAACCACACACACACACACACACACACACACACACACACACACACACTATTGTCCAACCACTGACGCTGGGTTGCAAAGGACTGTGCCTGAACAAGGAGTGTGTGACATGCCTCATGTAAGATTGTTGCTCCATCACGTGAACAACAATATAGGTCACTTGCCTTGGCTTGTGTGTGTCTGTGTCTGTGTGTGTGTGTGTGTGTGTGTGCTTGAGTATCTTTGTGTGTGTGTGCATGAATGCATGTGTGCATGTGCTTCTGTTTAGAAGTGCAGAGCCCAGGGACTGAGCCCACTTGCGTCGTCTTAATCTCTGTAGTGCTTCCTTTTTCCATTCTTTTTTGCAGAGGGAAATCCAAGCTGGCGAGGAGCTGACGTACGATTACCGCTTCAGCGGTGAAGAGGAGCTCCATTGTAACTGTGGCACTGCGCGCTGCAGGGGCTTTGTGAACGAACCTGAGAGAAAGCATTGACCTCTCCTTCTTCCTCGCTTCTTTCTGAGTGTAGCAGCGAGTCTGGCAGCGTTTTATTAGGCTCGCTGTATGCAGCTGTGAGGCTTCAAAGGGTTTGCTGAGTCTCTCTGGTTCCTTGCTGGTGCTCTGTGAATGGGTTTGGAGAGGAAGCAGCACAGGGAACCTAGAAAGGTAAAATATCAGCTTGTGTGTGTGTGTGTGTGTGTGTGTGTGTGTGTGTTGCAAGCTCCTGGTTTGAGGCTTTCGGACAATATAAAAATATCCGGTGATCTAATGTGAACAACTGTTTTTTCCTAGCCCACTCATGGGATAATGAGCCGCTGCCTAGCCCAGCTTTGTGCGCTCTTGTTCAAGGGCGCTCAGAGCCTCCTCTTTTTTGGCGATATGGTTCTGGCCGACCCTAGTTATAAACTTCAAGATTGATGACCTGAAAACCTTAAAATATGTAAAAATAGGAAAAAAACACCTTTGTCAGATCTGATGTAAGGCGAATGAGTGACCAGAGCCCTCTTTGTAGGAAGAGCACGCCATTGGTGATAAGTGGAATGTTTGCTGTTGTGTTCTCTTGGGTGTGTCAGAATAAGGTATCCAGTATTCCAAGTGACACAACTACTTTTTTGGGACTGGGTCACGTGCTTGCGTTTGTTGTTGATGTCAGGCAAGTTGAGCCATCAAAGGGTCCTGGTGGATGAGCTGGCTCCCAAATATATTATGGCAGTGTTGAGGTTACATGTTGCTAATTGCATGTTTTCCTGTTTCAGATCAAGCCTGCAAGCCTCCTGGTCCCCGTTGATTTTTTCTTAATTTTTGGTGGAGGAGTTCTACGGTCTACGGTACCCGGTACCCGGTACCAAAGTGGCTAATTTCCCTTAAATAATGTGGGGAGTGGTTTTCACTGCTGGCGTAGATTTTTCCCTCTTCTTCCGTCGGTTGCGGGAGTGTTTCGGTTGCATGTACTACCACGAATCCTTAAGCGCGCGTTCCTAGGTGATTTCCCTCACTTGAGAACAATTGTGAAATGCTTGCAAGTTTCAACGTGACGCACTGTATGTGAAGACTCTTGTTTCCACAAAATAATGCGTCTCCCATCAGCAATTAGTTTGTGGTTGTCTTCTTTTTTTTAGCCAAACATATGATGCGACAAAGAAAACGTCCAATCTTATGCTGCTTACGTAAAACGTGCAATGCTTAATCCTTTCTAGCAGAACATAGTATTATACACAAAGACCATACAGACAAACCTCTGGCAGACCTCCATCTGGATTGCCATGAGGTTTAAAAGTTGACACACAAACTGAATGAACACTCCATCAGACATGCATCTACACTCATAACAATACGATATGCACTGCAATACAACCTAAGCAAAAACAGTCGTGGTGTGGGTCTGGGAGCCACGGCACACAACCCCCCTGATCCACACTTATTTTTTTGTGTGTGTTTGCGCGGTAGGGGGTTGCCTGGTGCGGGCCCTATGTAACCCCCTCCCTTAATCATGCTGGCTGTGTCATCACTACCAGCGGAGTCTTATCTCTTTTCTTTTCTTACTACATGGCAGTGAAGATTACCGAACCAGCGTTTGACAAGACACCTTGCATTGATTACTAAAGATGAACAAGAATATGTTGAAATATTGGTACATTCAATCATAAGGTTTACAAAAAAAGCCAAAGCATTGGTACGCTTAAACATGCCCTTATATATATACATACATGCCCAGGAATTGGGGAGCATCCTGATTTAAATACACTGTCTTTGGGATAATTGCTGGAGCATTAGCAGAAAAGGGGTGCATAATGGCTTTGCCAGAGAGAGCAACATCCCACCCTTCTGTAGACCTGGTAAAAGGTCCCCATCCCTGCCAGGTTACCGAGCGTTTTTACTTCATTTACAAAAGTCGCATTTGTGCTTGTAAGCAATAACCGTGGCAAATTAAATGGGGTTTGTAACACGCCCAAAATCACTGGGGGGGGGTTCAACCTCACTTGGTATTAGTTGATGTGCTGAGTCCTATACTTTGCAGTGACGAGTGCGAGTGGCTAATTTCCTTGCAGAGTTCCTCTGTAAACTCTGTAATTTCCTTGAACAAAGCAGCCGAGAGCAAACATTTGACCCCCCTGTCAGTTATAAGGTTACTAGGCCATGCTGCCAATGGAGCCGTTGATGGTCCCCCTGGGCAAAGGCCACATTTTTAACTTTCCTATGGCATGAAAGCCCTTCGGGGCCACCAGGAACCATCATCAGGAAGGCTAGTCTTCATCAATTGCTGGCATTTACCCAAATAGCTACTGCGGAAATTTCTTCAATACCTTTGCATGCTGGAATATATGGACAGTGTTGCTCTGATTTCATGCACGTTCCCCCCTTTGCAGAGGAGTGAGAAACTCGTGATCCTTGCAGGACAAACAGCAGCCTTTTTATTTCCACCTTCAAGGCAAAACAGTCGCAGCTTCCAATAAAAAGAGAATACGTACTAACGAGAGCAAGAAAGCCTATACAAAGGGGTAATAATATTCTTCACCACTGGGAATAATATTACTCTTCCACTGCAAAAGTGTAAGTCCTAAACCTAGAGAAGAGAAATCAATGGATTTCCGGGCTGTTTCACTTCGGGTAAAGGCACCTCAAATCAAAATCAAAATGGCCGGAGCCCAGCAAGGTACCTCCTGTGTTCTACTTCAGGTCGTGTCCACCTCACAATGTACCAACTGACGCGTTTCTCCTTGCAACCTTTTGTTTCATTGGCAAGGTCAAAGGTGAAAGTCCAATCAAGCCACCCACTAAAGCGTAGTCCTCCCAATCCCTGAGGGTGAAGAGTGAGTGCAGACGTCAAGGTTAGGGCTCGTGCACTAAATTATGGCGCTAAAGTAGCTCTGGGAGATGCACCAAGTTCTGAGCCCAGCAAAATGCCTGCCAGCCTACCATATCTGGTTACCCCTTTGGTAATTTTTTTTAACCTCTCTGTTTAACGAAGGTAGCAAAAGGGTTATAAACTATTACGGTTGAGATCTCTGATGAGGGGCGGGGTAAGCGCCTGTGTCCAGTTAACCCCTTTCCTTTTAGTAATTATAATAAGTTACGTGGTGTGACGAAAGAAAGGGATGGAAAGTCAATTCGGGATATTCAATTCGGGTGAGGTGGCATCTTCATCAGCACGGCTTTTCCTCTCCCTCTCATAAACAGGCATCGGAGATGGCATTGAGGGCGCAACAAGGTCAACGAGTTTGCCCCAATGCTTCTGAACATGGCAATGGAGATGACATTGAGGGCGTACCACCAAGAGATGTCAGCAAGTGTGCCCCAATTGAGGAGCCACGTGCAGCAAACAGGCCCACCTCCGTTGACCTTTCACCGTTGACTACCTACCTTCCCATTTCAAATCGGTGCCGACGCCCTCCAGACCTATGGTCTCATGGTCCTGCAAAGGAACACAGAATAGCACTTGAGTAAAACAGAAAGGGTTAGTCAGCATGGTGAGTTAAACAGAAAGGCTTAAATAGCATAGCAAAACAAAAAAAACCAGCAAGCTGTGGAAACCACTCTCCACGTTTATTCAGGAAATGGAGCCACTCTGGAAGCTGGCATGCTTCGCTTTTGATGGTCGTGTGTACCTATTGATGCCACGATTAAAAGGCACACCCCCAAACTGTAACCTCTAGCAAACTTCCTGGAAGCAATGATGCGCCATGCTCACGCATACGTGGCAAACATGGATAAACTAAAGTGTGTTTTGGGGCAATGTGTTTCAATTTCCTGTATCCCTTATCACACGCAAGCGGATTGCGGACAGGCTGCGGTTATGATGGTACGTAGGATGAATCCTTACAAGAGGTGAACACAATAGGCGGTTGCTTGAGGTCGGAGGTGTGATTGTGTACACCCATCAATGGCGCAGTCAGTGCACAAGATAAGAAAAGGCAAAAGTTGCAGTCAGGCTATAGGGCTGCTCCCCTCACCAAACACCCCTCACAATGGTAGCACCAGTGTGCACCAAGCCCCTGAATGGTTTGGAACTATCTTACCGTATCGGTGAAACGCGTGCGCGCTGTACAACTAGCTCAGTCAGATCCGAACCTTCTCTTGTCTTTCATCCTCAGCAATGCTGTAAACCAGTCAACACTACTGTAAACAAGCACCACTGCAAACCAGTCGACACTCAACAGAGGAGTCTCATCCATGGAAAGACACACAAATTGTATACTGCAGGAGTTCTGTACCATCAGGATGCATCCTGTACATCGAGATTCCACTACCTACAAATTATGTTTGCATATCCATCAACCTCACCCATTGACCTCTCCCATCCTCGTAGAAGTTGAAGAAAGGCCGCTGCTTCTTTCTTGGCCCTTGCTGGCCCTTGTTGGCTTCTGAAGCAGTCTCCCTGGCATTCTTGGCACCAAGCACAAGCAAGCCTTGCTGCTTGTGCGTGCTCGGCTTCCCTGCTGCACCTGGTGTTGGTGTTTGGGGATGTCTTGCATGTTGGAGGAAATGAGGCAAGCAACGCATCTCTTAGTAGGATTATTGGCCATACCGTATATGTACACCGTATATGACCGTTTAGTGATTTCCCTGCTAACAGTAGTGTAAGTACACCGTAACATATGCATGGTTCTGGTTTAACCCTACCCAGAAGTGGTGAATCGCCTAAACCCACCTCCTGGCTTCCGGGGCGCTTTCTCTTTGCGCTCGTCGCTGCTCACTTGCTTGCGCAGGACAGATGCCAAGCTTTCTCCCTCTTTCACCTCTTCATTGGTAGCCCTCTTCTTGGGTGAGCTCGCTAACAGTTGCAAAAGGGAAGACGTGCCACCACGTAAGGCTTGGCTTTCTCCCTCCCTGCCTTCTTTAGGTGGGAGCCTTCTGGGCTTTTGTTTGAACTTGTCTATGCTGGATTGCGCCATTCACATTGTTACTATTATGATAACATATATCATATGATAATCCAGCTGTCTAAAAGAATAAAAATTCACGCCCTATCTTAAAGTGCGTTCTTCGCGAAAGACGACACTTGTTGTAAAATTAGCAAAATGCATACTGACTTTGAAGGCGCCCACTTAGCAGCATGGCGTGCTCATTGCGACGCACATTGCATGCAAGGCTGTCTTAGCTTGCTTTTCGCGGCAAATTTTGTAGTTAAAATAACCAAAGTAAGTTGCAGGTCCTATTGCGGAGTATGCAATTTCCTAAGACCGTCTAATAAGAAGATGGCGCGTCTAACTAACCCTTGCAACAATGTCGAAGGTAGGTGTTTTCAGTTAACCATGTAGCTTATCTCCCAATCCATACGATAGCGCACACCTCAACAACGACAACGAGCATGTGGTGCCAAGGCTCCCGCCGCCCTAGGCCTGCCCTTTCTCATCATTGCTACATGGATCACACCGTCCTTTTGGGTGGTGAGCATTGCCAATTACAGCAGTAAAAAAAGATCATGAGGAACATAGCTCGGTTCAGGTTTCGAGGACATGGGTTGAAGTGTGAAACTGGTTTATATAGCAGGATGAGTCTGGACAGGAGTGGACGTGTTCGCAATTTGTGTGAAAACAGGGATAGTGCAGCTGTCGATCTTTTTGATGGTATTTGTTTGGAATCCCTACAGGTTGAGCGGCCATACCAGGCTGGAAAACCTAGTAATATAAACTAAACTAAAATACAGCACCCTCACTCGAAATTCTTTCAGGAATGAGGTGCGTGATATACTTTTGATTTTGCCAGGATTTTCAGGCTTGTGAGAAGCTCATTCCTTATTTTGACTTTTTAGCAGCCCAACCTTTCTTGCTACGCTAACAAATATCTGAGCATCGGACTATTCTTATTTGTGGCTGGCCGAGACCAGTCAGCAGCCGATTAGCCAAACAACTGAAGATCACTTCCCATTGCAACCATTGTAATGTCCGCAAAAAAGTTAGACAAAGAACTGCAAAGAAACTGATAAAATTAGTATCACAGCTGACAAAAGATGGAGTTAAATTATGACAGGCCAAAACGTTCAACAATCTATGGAAAAAATAAACCATAACATGTAGTACTTCCTCCCACTCCCCTTAACAATAAGGAAAGGGAGGCACTCCAAGGAGCTGAGACCAAACAGACCTGAGGATCATCAGGATCAAAGAGGATTGATAACAATACTGGAAGAGTGGAGTGTGGACAAGTTAGCTGATGAATCATATACCAGGTTTAAACAGCCGTACAAAATAGAATTTCCGTGTGAAATTTTGATTCACGAAGATCATTGAAGTAGAGTAAGCAATGCCTGCACCTCATTATATTAAAGAACATAAATATTCGAACATAAATATTATTTATTATGCACCAGAATGGAGTGTGGTCAATGCATGGAACAATGTCAAGTAGCAAGCATCACTGGTCAGTTCTCTGACTTGGCCAAACAACCCTACTGACCACCAGGAGAAGAAAATACCACAATTGCGGGGGTTAGCTGCTCACACCAACAAAGCCTGCAAACCCCACACAGTTAAAAGATACATAGATCACGCTGTATGCCCTGGTGCAGGTAAATGTTAATATGGCAACTTAGTAGTGCAACTTAGTAGTGGTGATCATGCGTGTCTAGGCAAGTTAGCAGGCTGTTTTTCACCATTGCAATAAAATGCTGGCACTATCTGGCCTTTCCTTCCATCAGCAGGGGTTTGAGAACGTTCCATATCACCAACAGGGCTGGCCCATCCTCGCACAGTTGAGAAATACCCGAGGGGCTCTAATACAGAAACACCCTGTTTAGGTAGACCAATAAATACCTACACTGTTCTACAGGCATGCAGTGCGTCAAGAGGGTTTACCTGTATACGTCTACGAGCGCTCACCATGAGTAAAGCATCATGAACATCCAACCTATGTTCACAACTGGCACATGATGTCTATCCTATTGTACACTTTGACATCAGCCGAGCAGTAGCCCAGCATCTCTCCCTACTGGAGTCCACCCCCCCACGCAAGATTCAGGCCCCTCCTCCAGGTATCCGTGCAGGGGGCCTGCAGAGGGGCTGTTTTGTAAGCACCCAGTTATCAAGCGATGCAAGCCTGAGGCAAGCCCTTATCTGCCAAAGGCCTACTAAGGAAAGCCACGCTCGTCACTGTTTGTCAAAGGCTTGTTTAAGAAAACATCCTCGCTCTGTTTACGCCTAAGGCCATCGTGAGTGGGCGTGTCTGCTCCTGAGCTTGTTACTTGCGTCAAGATTTTGAGAGATCCCAGGCCCTTGGCAATTGATCTGTAGACAGTGAACATGGCCTGTGGAGCAAAAGGAGAAAGAGGGCAGAAGTTAGCTCAGCTTTGCTTTTGACTAGTAGGCTATTGCGCCAGCTAGATTTATAAAGAGTAAAAAGTAAAGCATTTTCTTAGCATGTAATTTTTCCTCTGAATAGCTGGCGGAGGGGATGTCCAACGTAAAAAGTTTAAGCTTGAGTCAAAAGTTATTAACATACCAAAGCAGAGCAAGCCCCAAAACGTACCATGGCAGCTCCAGCAATACCAAACACCATTCCAGCAATGGCAAGGGACTCCAGCTGCTCAATCCGGTCGTTCATGTCTGCAATCTTTTGGGCGTCACCCTGGAATCCAGCGTTGGTGCTGTTCAAGAGCTCTGACACGTTCAGGGAGGACACGTCAAGTGTCTTGGTCTGAAGATCCGCAATGCCTTCCTGCGTTTGTATTTATGTAAGTGCTCGTCTTTTTAATGTGTCTGATTGAGAGGCAAGCCACACACCAAGGTTGTGTGCTGAAGCTAAAGACACTCTTTGCAGGGGGAAATACTCGTGGGCAAGACATTGCGCTCCTTTGATCTTTTCATAAGTGCAATATCAATAAATATTAAAATACACAGCAAGTCTCTGAGCTTATTCAACCTTTCCGTTATCGCCAGTTTGCTTACCTTAAATCGTGAGATGGAAAGCATGTTGTAATCACTGTTGATGGCAGGGTTACTCAGGACATAGTCGTCAGCACCACGGAAGCGCGTCCTTGAACCTTCGTAGAACCACTGCATGGGGGAAAATGCAGAATGTTGCACGGTTAGCCAAGATCGGATACCTGTGTACAGAAACCCACCTTCTGGGAGTACATACGACTGGGGTGAAATTTGCAGTACTGCTTTGTAGATATCAACATGTGCACTGCTTTTGCCATGTATATAGTATATATACACGCCTGTTCTGACCAATTCTTTTGCAACAGCCGTAAGTGCAATGCAAGCTTGTTGCTTTGTAGACAGAAAGCGTTTGTTCCTTTGTAAAATGCTCAAGATCTATTGAGCCATTAACCTTGAATGCCGCATTTGGTTTTGCACAGAAGAAAGAACTGTGTGCATAGTAGCATTCCTCACCGAAGGCCTTGTAATAAGCACTTGGAATTATTGACAGAATCCTGCCCATTGCAAGCCAGAGGTCAAGATGCAGGGTCCCCGTTTGCAAACTTAACGTAGCGTAGTGGAGAGTTTGCTATCTCCCCTGGATCTATGTAATACCCTCAAAATCGACTAAAGGACCCCCACCACCTTCGCAAACTTGCAACCAGTGATCAAAAGTAGAGGGCACGTTTTTTGATTTTTGCTGCCTTTGGGAGACTTTTTCTTTGTGTTCCTTCTCTCCTTTGTCTGACACGATGGGATGCTGTATGGCTCAATCCATAACAGTGTTCTTTCCTGATCCATGCCGGAAGTGTTTACACCATGGCGACTTTAGAGGGCGCACCTACCCTTGGAAACTTGGGGTCAGTGATGACAAGTGGTAGTGCTTTTGTTCTAATGTAATTGATGACATCCTCTGGGAGGGGCTCGAAGTTCTCCACTGAAAGGTCAGCTTGAGTGGAAGGCAGGATCAAGTACTCCAAGAAGGCAAGTAAAAGAGGTCCTGCACAACGTGACCACAAAGAAATCAGTTGTGGACCTAAAAGGAGCCTCAAGCAAGCTCCCTCGCTGCACCAATCCCTAAATTTGATTTTGCAGCACACCTGTTACATAATTTCGGACCATAACAGATGGGGCCGTAGAGACTTGTGTGAAAGCAGCAAAGGCTTGGAGCGGAGGTGCGGGAGCCTAGATCACAAAGAATTAAAAACAGCTCAAAACTTGGCCTCTGGGTATACACAGCTAATGTCCTTAACATGGTTAATTTAATGGGTATACACAGCTAATGTCCTTAAGATGGTTCATCTAATGGGTATACACAGCTAATGGGCACCTTAAGATGGTTCATCTAATGGGTATACACAGCTAATGGGCACCTTAAGATAGTTCATCTAATGGGTATACACATGCTTTACAAGGTACCATAACCTTGGCTTCTGGGTATACACAACTAACGGCCCTAACACGCTTTACAAAGTACCATATGAACCTATATGGCCTTAACATGCTTTACAAAGTACCATATAACCATCAGAGGGATATATAGAAAAAGTCGGTTTCCACCCTCGTCACGGCATATTTGCACATTGGGGCACACTAGCACTCAGCAACCATTGTGCTACCTTACGGTAAACGAGCTGCATTTAAAAGCAGTGGCGGCATAGGTACTAGGAACTCAATAATGATAAGCTCTCCAGACTTCAAGCAGGCACCTCAAATAAACTGCTCCAACAAGGGTAAGATCAAAATGCATAAATGCAGGCTGTACTTGTGGCGCCCATCTTGACAGCGTTGGTCCGTACAAACACCATGGGCATAGGCACTAGGAATCTAACAATGATAAGCTCTCCATACTTCAAGCAGGCACCTCAAACAAACTGCTTCAACAAGGGTAAGATCGAAATGCATAAATGCAGTGTTGAGGTTTATATCGGAGGTCTGACACACCATTGGCAAGCAAACGCGTTCGATATAAACCTCAACATGCAGGCTGTACCTGTGGCGCCCATCTCGACAGCGTTGGTCCGTACAAACACCATGGGCATTGCTGATATAGGCCTGGGGGAGGAACAACGTGCGTGGTTAGGTTGGTGGTTCTGATGGAGGATTTTACGACTAAGGGGGCACAGAAATGAAGGAACTAAGATCATTAATACCCTCCTCGCTCTTGCTCACCACTGTTGGCTGTGCTGCACAACACCACTGTTGGCTGTGCTGCACAACAGCACCTCACAGAGTACTATATAGAAAAGACACTGAAAGCTGGATGGAAGCAGACAATTGCTGAAGGTAGAGTAAACTTGTACACATGTAATGCATGTAATGTCCGAGGGGGGACACTGAGGCCCAATATGGGTATGGTTTTTGCATGCTCCTAGGGTATGGCTCCCCTAATTTACACGTATCAAGCTCAGCTCTGATATGTATTCCAATGCAGCTGAGCTTGAAACGTGCAAACTAGGGGGCCCATACCTAATCGGCCGCGGCGTGAAACGTACTTTTTGAGCAGCCATATGCTGTATTTGACCAGCCAAAGCACCAAACTGAGTGATTTTTTGTGTTTTGGTTTTGAAGTCCTTATAATTTACAAAGATCATTATAAGAAAAATGGGGCAAAAAGATTAAGTAGTTGGCGAGATATGCAAAATAATGTGTCATTCCCTCTGGAAAGCACCCATCTAGGGTACAGGTGCACGACGTGTGCTTTTAGTCCTGTCATTCTGTACGCAGGGCGACTTGTCTAATTCTGAGCACATGCTCGGGTAGCTTATAAAGTCAGCATCATTTTGAAGCTAGGTTGGGTCAAGTTTAATGAAGTGGCGTGTGAGTAGTTGCACCTTTCATGCAAACGGGAGCATGTTTTGTCTTTTGCCCAGTGTCCCCCCTCTGATGTAATGTACACATGTACACATGTAATGTAATGTACACATTATACAGTGTACACATGAAATGCATGTAATGTAATGCACACAAGTAATGCATGTAATGCATGAAGTAATGCATAAAGTAAACTTGTACACATGTAATGCATGATACCTGCACTGTGGTCTTATGGTGCCTTGCTGCAGTTCCAAGTACCTCTGTTCTCGAGCACTACCCACCACGTGTTCTCGCCAGGCTGATCCAACAAGCTGACACCGGAAAAGTCTTCAGTTGGATCGGATGGCCAGCCTGACTTGAATAATTCTGAGGCAGCAGCAGAAACGTCCGACTCTGCACTGGTCAGGAACAGGCCAGCCTTGTTTTGAAGAGACACTTCTTTCAAGCGGCCAAAAGACCGTCCGACACCGGCATCCATGTAGCCAATTGAGAAAAGGTCATCAGCTAACTGCATGTGCAGGAGGCAGTCGGGCCATAATCTTATGCTTCAGGGCTGCTGATTCAGATGGTTGTGCACAAGCACGTGTACGTGTACGAGCACACACAGGTGTGTGTATTGGCTCATATGGTCTGGCCCTTACAATTTACAAATGGCACAAATGGGCATCACCTGTGTAGCAAATGAATTGAGGCAGTGTGCTTTGGCACATGGGAAGGAATGGAGAGTACCCTTCCGAGGGATGTGTCTCAATCGGTCTTGAGATTAGCTCATGTTGTGCTCCACACAGAAACAAAAAGTCCGTAAGATTATCCGAGGAAAGGTGCTCGGGTCAAGATGCTAAACAAAAACACAGCTTTCCACCACCTACGCTCTTATAGAAGACAGACCTAACGAATAATAAGACACACCTTGTTTGCCAGATCGAGGGTACTAGTGGTTTCAACGCCCCGCTCTTGTTGGAGCCACTCCGGCACACTCTTCCCTGCATGTTAACATGTTTGTGTATATGTATATGTGTTGTTTGTGATCGCTTACTTCTAGATAAATCTTGCACCTTGAAGACTTGACAATACACCAGAAAGTCAGCTGGCGCAATTGAAGAGTGGGGCAGGAGATGCATGAAGTCCATCAACTGCTTACTCCATGTCCATTTAGTGTGGGTCGGCAACAAATAAATCTTGCCTGTGGTGAACGCCCATTCAACGGGGCAAGCGATGGCCATGTACTGTGAGATCACGTCAGTCGTCCCACTGCCCGACCTGCAAGACACACAAAGATCAGCATTCAGTACCTTGCCCTAAGAGTGAATTGTGACAATTAATCGTTGGTTCTGCTGTCGTATCTGTGTGTCAGGATAAAACACTAAGGTGGTGGTGGTGCAAACCACTCCACACGTCAGAAAAGGGAAACACGCCAATTATACAAGATACATGATGTACGTCTATTGGTAAGCAAGGTATGCAACTGGGAGCAGTAATAGTTCAAAGTTTGTTAGCATTATGACGGCACGGAAGTAATGGCTCCACCTTGCGCGTTATTACAGGAAAAAGGGAAAAGGGTAATTACTGCTCCTGAGTCCATAAGAAAATGTTTCTTCTTATTCTATCTTTTGATCTAAAATAGGGTTGGCCACAACCATATATGTGCAGTGTATGTACGGTACTTTTTTGCAGTGAGGGACTTAATTTAGTTTACGGACATATACGGCATAGTCATACGGTTCTGACCAACCCTAAATATAAAGCAAATTACAAAAAGGCAGCACCTAAAGCAACTTACAAAAAGACAGCACCTAGAGCAACTTACAAAAAGACAGCACCTAGAGCAACTCACAAGAAATGGCACCACCTAACGCAGGTTATAGAAAGACAGCACCTAGAGCAACTCACAAAAAGGCAGCACCTAAAGCTGCACCTTTGAAGGCTGCTGACATACTAATTAGGTGCCCAAGAGCACATAAAAGGCTGCTGGCCAGCTTCATCAACATTCTGACAACCTTTAAATAAGCAAGTGCCCGCAATTTTTTATTCATGTAATTACAGCTGACGTGAAATTCTGCTGGCTCTTAGTCAACACATCTGATTAGTGTTGATCGCACATACACCCATTGCAAAACGGCTGGTCTGTGTGAGGCAAGCATCTGGAACATCACCCATACCTGAAATAAAACGTGACATCCTCATCAGGCAGCTCCGTGCCTACATCCTGGGTAACTGCAGGGTCGCTCCAAGTTGCAATTTTCCCCTGTGAAGGTCATGTGGAAGCCAACTTGTGCATGGTAAAACCACAGTCAATACTCAACAACGCAGGGTCTGTGTGCGCACGTGCCTATGTGTGCTTGCGTTGCTAAGTTTCATGTCACACTGGCTTCAGAATTCTCCATGCAACCATTGTGCGTCGTTTTAGACGACTCACCGAGAAGATTTTGACAATGGTGCAAGGGGTGAGCTGAATCTTGCCGCCAGGCAGAACCGACTCTGGAATGGACACAAAAAAGTTCATCGGAGCAAGGCCGATGGGTAGCTGAATGACCTTTCCTCTCTTTGCAACAACCTCATCTGATTGCAACTCTTTCCATTGGCTGTTGGACAGTGGCACGTCAGAAGCACCAAAGTCGTTGAATTGCTCGTAACTGTGAGGTGCAGACGGATAAGGAGAAGTCCAGCAAATGTAGTACAATGTTGAGGCTCTGGCGAGCTAGATCAATCAGCCAATGACTAATTCCATAAGCAAGTGCAATGGCATGATGCAACTTTTCATGCAGCCATACACACTCACATGCGCACATACGTATAAACATTACACATACACACAAAAACATACACAAAGAAACATACACACATGCACACACAAATGTACACACACACACACTTACACACACACGTGTGCACTCCAGAACTGATGTGAGCTAAAACTCTCCCCCAGACAGCGTGAACACATACGCAATGCCGCTGGATCAGGCCAGCCTTGCAAATATCTGACGGTACAAAAATTTAGCAGCAACCTACTTGTTTGCAACCTACTTGTTGTGTGCAACCTACTTGTTGTGTGCAACCTATTTGTTGCTTGCAACCTACTTGTTTGCAACCTACTTGTTGTTTGCAACCTACTTGTTATTGGATGCCACAAACTCGGCCTGGCCCCCCCCGCTTCCAATGGCACGGTATGAGATCCACACCGGGGTAGAGGAGGAAGCACGGAAGTTGGCCATCAGCTGCAAGCGCACATGAATGCATGGAATGCATGGAATGTACTTGCATACACTCGCGTACTCACACTACTATAATTTACACGTTCTTACACATGTGCGCACACATTCACCACCCACCCGCCACATGGCAACCATAGCCGCGCTTGATCCACTGCCACAAAACAGGCAGACACTATAATTCACACGTCCTCACACATGTGCGCAAATTCACCACCCACCCGCCACATGGCAACCGTAACCGCGCTTGACCCACTTCCACGAAGCAGGCTGTTAGACAGCCGAGCAACCTTGCCCTCTAGTGCTGTAGCCTGCAGAGCGGCGCGCAGCTAGTTAACTCTGGATGAGCAAATGATGCTTATGTTTAGGAACAAATGAGCTAGCCGATTTTATGTGGTACAATTGAAATCATCCCTCAAGTGCTTACGCACGGTATACTCCTCAGCATAATTTAGAATATCATAATGAATGGCAACCAGGAGGTGTGCACCTGCAGCACATCGTTTAGCTCAAAAGACAGTTCCAGATCTGATCGCAACAACAACAACGTAATCCCACAGAATTGGAGCAGACTTAATTGAATGCCTTCGACACAAGGACCACAGCTTTTGCTTGTAGCATGCACGGGTGGTATACTGCTGCAGGATGATACGGGCGATACGGGTGATATGGGTGATACAGGTAATATACTGCTTACTGCTGCAGGGTGGTACAGGTGATATAATGGAATACTGCTGCAGGGTGGTACAGGTGATATAATGGAATACTGCTGCAGGGTGGTACAGGTGATATAATGAAATACTGCTGCAGGGTGGTACAGGTGATATAATGAAATACTGCTGCAGGGTGGTACAGTTAATATAATGAAACACTGCTGCAGGGTGGTACAGGTGATATAATGAAATACTGCTGCAGGGTGGTACAGGTGATATAATGAAATACTGCTGCAGGGTGGTACAGGTGATATAATGGAATACTGCTGCAGGGTGGTACAGGTGATATAATGAAATATTGCTGCAGGGTGGTACAGGTGATATAATGAAATATTGCTGCAGGGTGGTACAGGTGATACGGGTGGTACAGGTGACATGGGTGATATGCTGCTGCAGGTTGATGTAAAGCTACAAAGCCCGATTGACCCTTGACTGTGTACACAATTTCAAAGATCAGAGGAAAGAGCTTACGTACCCGCTCTTTCAATGACTCAAACTCCCGTACTGAGAAGGACTCGCGATTTCCGCTCAGAGATTGGGGAGCTAAATTTCCGTTGTACTCCCCCTTGAGCTCAAGCTCATACTCTGTTCCAGTTCCCAGATCCATTGAATCAAGAGCCGTCCTGGAAGTCAGAGTCACAGGGTAATAGGGTTGGATTAGCTGGTCGAACACAACTTGGCTTTCAAAAACCTTTTCAATTGCCATTGCTCGCATGCAGCTCATTCTTGCAGATGCAAGGGAAGAGCTTCTTCACACCAGGACCTGGCTGCCTGGGCTTCTTTGTACTCAGAAGCACCAAGTCTCCTGGATTAACTCTCTCTCTCTACCGTGTGCGCGCAACTCTCTGACTCATGCAAGCTTGAACTGCAACTCTTTTGGCTCTCTTGATCACCTTATAATAAATCCCTTCCACAAAATCATGAGCATGGGGCACGGTCCTAGGTGACCTCACTGATACTGACATGAGAGGGCGTATAATTAAAAAAAAGGGAGTGTTCTTTGCAGGATCCTGCCAAGAACTGTTAATGGCAAACTCTGTACACGCCAAGTGCTCATCCCAATCTTTTTGGTCTGCTTGTAAACACCCTTTCCTCCTCGTGGATTTACTCTCTCCCTTACCTGGAGTTCTCAGCAATGCCAGGATCCTCAAGGGGGTGTAGGCCCGTCCCATTGGTGAACACCCACCCTGGCTCTGAAACAGCAAACCTTGCAATAGCCTGTAAATGAAAAGCACAGAGTTGACATGGTGATACTCACTACTTTCTTTCTGTCACCAATCTACAGCATGGAGAGTTGTTGTAATTGAGTTTTTGCTGATCAGGATAAGCATGTTTGTAGGAGAGGCTTAACACATTGCTCACACCAGCCCAAAGCAGCCACACTAGAAAATCCATGCATGCTTTGCACAAACAAACTCATACTCACACACATACGCATACACACATGTGTGTCTACTCCTGTCACTGTGCAAGAGGAAGGAAAATAATAAGGTGCTACCAAATCAGAAAGTCATATACCTTTTGATTCTGGCCGGATGTCATCAAAACTCCATTGAAAAAGTAATAAAGCGTTTGTGTACCAGTGGCAGCATCCAGCTTAACCTGATTCTCTTGATCTGACAATCCTTTTTGAGCGATTTTTACAAGGAACTTAGCAACAAGGAACTCAGCAAGGAACTTAGCAACAAGTGTGGATTATTTGAGGTTGTGCCAATAATATACACATAATATGTCCAACATTTGTCCAACATGTGTGTATACGATGTATGTACGTTACTTTAAGCAGGAAATTACCATACATACGGCCATATACGGTGTGCACAGACAGTTTTTGCTAACATTACAATGTTTGACAGGGCAACACTTTGCTCTACCTGCAGTAAGGCTCCGTTGCCTGTTGCGTTCCAGTCAGGTCCACTAGCATCCTTTGGTACATGTATGTAGTGAATCTGAGTGATTGGGAACACCTGCACGCAGCAGCATTAAAGTAATGAATTTGAGTGATTGGAAACACCTGCATGCAGCAGACGAGAATGACATCATGTCTTTTAGCAGTGTGTTTCAAAGGATGCCCAAACCGAATGCCGTGCTTGACAAAATGGATGCATGTAATCAAGGCAAAACACATGCGTAGAGAGTGCGAAGCAGGCTTCAAATGACCACCTTCTCAAGAACGTCTGGTTGTAACCAACATACGTGTGAGAAGGCTTGCATTCAATTGGTAGGTGCGTCACAACATTTGAGCCCTTAAAGTGCGCATGCTCCTTTGAGGTGTGGGGCATTGGAAGTGTTTCTGTCAAGCTGAGCTCTTTTCAGTTTAAGATGTCTTAGGCTTCTCCCAAGAATATAGGCAACACTTATGGATTACTTAAACACCAGATCGAACCTTTTCTCCGGCCATGTCAAAGGCATGCACATCATCAAAGTTGCTCCCCTCAAAAGAGGAAGCTGGCAGCCGATCAGCAATTGCAGAGACAGTGGCAGGTGCGCTTGAGTCCGTGGCAGTCGTGAAGGTGCCTGCTTGATTTCTGATAGCAACTTCGGGGAGGACCAAGTCTGAGCCCTGCGTTAAATAGATGACAACATCCTTTCTTTTCAATTCCTTGGGTTCCCGTGACAAGCACTTTTCATGATACTCATAACAGGAGCACCCCCCCACTAAATGAGCAGCAGCCACCAATATGTCAGTGGGTTCAGGTATGTTACTGAACATCTCACCAATATGTTACTGAGCATCTCACCAATATGTCAGTGGGTTCAGGTATGTTACTGAGCATCACAGTAGCAAAGAAATTCTACTGAGCGGATCGTTTGCTGTTTTGTTTTATTATGTTCTAGGACCTGACCACTTAGGTTGTTGTCATGGCTAGTTGGATGCTCGCAATTTGATTATTTTATGCTGCAGTCTTACGGATATATTCAATCAGCACACACATTTCAAAACACCCGTATTACTGGGTTCTAGGCAGGCAGGAAGCATCTGGGTTGTAGGCAGGCAGGAAGCAGGCAGGAAGCATCTGGGTTCTAAGCAGACAATGCAAATCTTGAACACCACATTCACCTTTGCAGTGAGGGCGTACGTGATTGCAAAGGGCGTGCGCTTGACACCCTGTGCAGTGTCTTCAGATGGGACTGACGAAGGCACAAAGTCGCCGTTCCAGCTGCTGGTACAGGCTGCTGCTGTTGTACCTACTGTCAGGAAAGCCTGCAAGAGGAGCGTGTAAAAAGGAGAAGGTACTGTGTTTGTGCGTGCAAGCAACTCTTCCCCTGTGTGATGACAAGCATTGCTTTACGTCAAACATGCCACTGGTTGTGCAGGTAATGCCAGGCATTAACATGCATCTGGCTATGGTCCCCTACCTCAAAAAAACTTTTCAACAGACACGGCAGGTTCCACGGACAACGCAAACAGAAGTTGACCGTTCTTATTGCAACTGCATATCAGGCAAATTGCTGAGCAGGCTCATAAACGCCAGGCACTTGCACAGCAGGCCGTAAAATTTCAGTGCTCCAAGACTGGAATTGAGGCAAAAGTGACCGCATAGCAAAAGAAAAAACTACGCAGGCAGTGAAAACCACTCCCCACATTGATTAAGGAAAAGCAAACAGCAATCTGACTGAATTACCTTCAAGGCTGTGGTTTCTGGCTGCTCATGAATTTCATCACTCTGCCGTAAAATGATTATCTCAGGGTCGTCAACCACTAGCTTCAAGCTTGGATTGAAATCTGCTATTTCAGGAGCGCTCCTGAGAGAAATCAAGGTTGTGATGAATGAAGCGTTAAGCCTTATAAGGGCTTGCAAAGAAAGCACTCACATGCGGCGCTTGTCCGTATTTGTTTGCATTCATCATCACATGCACAGACTGCTCATGGCAAGGCATCATGTACTGGAATGTTTGGAGACACATACAACGCGCTTCTAGGTGCGCAAGCATGTACACATCTGATATAGATCAGTGGGTGCCTTGTAGCAATCTAACTGCATACGGTCTTGCAGCAAAAGCCAGTTCTCCCTCTGTGACTCTCTCAGGTAATCATGAACAGTACTACAGTAGTCTTCACAATATAATCAGGAATGCTACCCGCCAAATGCATGAGCTCATCATCAAATGCATGAGACTAAAATAGTCGATAAAGGTTTGAATAGACCTACCATCTCGTGATTTGGCCACTTAGGATGCGAGCAAGAAGGCAGGTTGTCAAGTTCAATGATTTGCTGCAGTAGAGAAGGGACAGAGTAAGGTGGTGTAATAATGAAAAAAGGTAGGCTGGCAGTAGCGAGGAATACGTGAGAAATTGCAAGCAAATCAATCTCACTTTGCAGCTCCTTTTAAACCATGTGTAACCGCGCTAATGATGAGTTCCACAGTGCTCTCAATCATTTGATGGCACGCACCTTGTGCTGCCAGGAACATTTGCGTAGATAGAGAGCGTAGAAAACGCATAAGGGATGTTGAGTACTTCAGGAGCGCCAGTGGCAGGCACCAAAGGGATGCTTGATAGCGCAGCCTTCCCTGGACTGCCAGTGAACGTGTCTTGGGCCTCCTTGTTGTTGGGAACCTCTCTGTTTGGGTTACAGGCATCATGTTATGTTATGGGGGAGGAGTCCATTACCACGCACATGTGTGTGTGTGTGTGTGTGTGTGTGTGTGTGTGTGTGTGTGTGTGTGTGTGTGTGTGTGTGTGTGTGTGTGTTAATATAAACAATCCGGTCGGGGGGTGAAATTGTTCCAATGACATGCCGTTTTGTGCAACCTCAAAATGCCTTTGATGCACACAAATGTGAATACACGTTATTAGCATGAGCTCATTAAGAGCCGGAATGCATTATTTCTCTTCATGCCAAGCACAATACGTGGACACAGATAGCGAATTCATAAACACACAAAGTGGTGCATGCTGTTCATGCAGGCCTGATCCGCACCACGCACACACACACACACACACGCACACACACACGCGCACACACACACACACACACACACTCACACACACACACACACACACACACACACACACACACACACACACACACACACACACACACATACACACACACAGACACACATGCGCACACACACACCTGTAAATGGTGTTTACTGAGACGGACGCCATGTCCTCCATTGCTGACATGAGCTGTGACATTATTGTGAGCAGGTGTTACTGTTATTATTGTGCAAAGGAATTGTACATGAGCCACGGGTGGCGTGTTGAGATTGAAACATTTATACATGAGCTGTGATGATCAGGCACGGGGCGTGCAGATGCTCATTGTTTAAGGCGAATTGTGTACTTGTGTATGGAAATTTGCATAACAAAAGTGCGCCCAGAGACGAGTTGCCTCATCACCTTGAGTGCATAGCTTGAAGACCCATCTGCACTGCCGGCAAAGCCTAGCAGTATATCTCCTTGCACAGCAAGAAAGGGAGCGAGCAGGAGGAGGAAGAGGAGGGGGGTGGAGGAGGAGAGCACGTTTCCTGGTGAAGCATTCCCGTACAGTCGAGCCATTGGTCTGCCTCTGACGCAGTAGTTGGTAAGAAAGAGCCTCCTTAGCTAGCTACTGGACAGTACTGAGCTCTGCTTAAAAAGGGGTTTTGAGGAGAGAGGGTCGTGACGAATAGGTTTCCTAGAGTTCGCTGTGAGATGACGTGCTCGCCAGTCGTCTTAACGCTCCCTACTTTCCCTCCTTACTTTGCATTAGACGGGGGCGAAATAGAAGCAATGTTAGCTTTGCGTGTGCAAGCATACGCTTGCATATGGAATCAGAATAACGGCGTCGAATTATTTGGTCCAGATTCTTTTTTGCAAGTACTTTCATAGTTTCGAAGACAATGCCAGGGGGGGTACAGCTCCTGCTTTTGCTGCTTTTCAGCTGTCCTTTCTCCCATGCCCTCTCGTCGTTCAAGGTGAGTTTGAGAGTTTACCCGGCTGGTGCAAGCCAGTCCTCGTCTCTCATGTCTCTCATCGTGTCTCTCACATGCATTGTTACAACGTTTCAGGTAGGCATCGTGTCCTCACAGACAGGGGAGCTTTTAGACTGGAATGAGGGCGTGCTAGGTGCGGTGTGGAATTTGCACATAAGACCAAGCGCACGCACAAGCGCACTCACTACACACGCGCTCGATGTCCACTACTTGACATGACATTGCACCTAGCAGTTATAGTCCAGCAGCAGAACCTAGCACTTCTGTGGCACTATGCACTCATGCTGCCCCTATTGCTTCACCGCCGTGCACGCACCTGGATGCGATGCTTGACAAGTTAATTGAGCCAGATTGTAAGCAGTTGCCAAATTGGATGTACCTGGCAACATTTTGATGACAATCGTATCGTCAATCGGAAAAAGCTGTTCGAGGCTTCTTGATAATCGAGTTTGTTGCGATTGAAGTCTACTCTACAGCAGGGCGCAATGCAGCAATGCAGCACGCTACTATAACGCTACTAGCAGGCATTTGTGTTTTTGCAAAAGTTCAGCCTTGAATGACGGAAAACCTTTCCAATCCTCAGAAGTGACTCGAGTTATAACCAGTCAGATGGCAGAAGGCCTTCAGGCGGAGGTTAGCGAGTATAACGAGGAAGCAAGGGCAACCTGTTATTGATAAAAACTTGCTCCTGTAGACAACCCACGCAACAACCCGTCTATAGCAGGAAATTCATTTGGTTGGGACGGCAAGGTGGGCTACAATCTGTGGGAGGTTATCAATCTTGACCATATGCTCACATGTTACACATTGTGCTTGAGAAGGGTTGGCCAGAAGCATATAAATATGGTATTTTATTGCAGGGAATTCTTCAGGCCAGAACCATAAATAACACTGTTTTTTTGCAGGGAATTCATCACATATACAAGCCACACATACCAGCCACATATACCTACCTGCATACACGGTCATATACGGCGTATACATACAGTTCAGGCGTTCAGGCCAACCCTATGTATCAGCGCTATGTGCTCATTAAGGCACACATTCGTTCCTAACTCCTAACAGTCACAAAACGCAGAAGCAATGTCAGACCACACACCTGCGTACACACGTAATTGGAAAGCAAACGTTTGGGGTTGAGAGATTAGAGGCCCCCCCTGATCAAGGAGTCCACGCCCTGGCCAGGGGTGCTGAAACTACTAGATCAGAGCAGGGCGTTAACGAATGCCAGCCACCGCTGGCTGGTGGCTGGCGGATGATGGTCGACAGAAATACACTCTCCTAAACCCTAATGACAATTTTGTCATCTGCATCCCTATCAGACACACGGCACAGACGCAACAACAAGCATATTGCTGGGCCCTTAATTTCTCTGCTTCTCCCAATCAACCTTCAAAAACGCAGGGTACCAAGTGTGGAAAAAGGAGGTGGACAAGTCCTTCCCTTCGGGATTCCCGATACAAGACAGGACTGGGACTGTGTATCGCTACAACTTTGACCTGGATGTTAGGGATGATGCAAGCGATCTGGCAACTCATTCAGCGGCAGTTGAGGACCTCATTACCAATGCCAACGTGGACGTCATCGCAAATGTGCAACCTGCGTTTGCCGTTGAGGAATCGATTGCAGCAAACGATCGTGATCGTCTGAACCTACATGGAGCGACGTCCAACGATGTCGTGTTTGCCCGAGGTGTGTGTGTGTGTGTGTGTGTGTGTTTGCGCAATGGTACCTTCCTGCCCGTTTGTAAATATAGCATGCAATGAGTAGCATGCAGCAGTATTTCAAATACTACTGTGCTTCCCAAGTACCAAAGTAAAAGCTTGTGTGAAACTGTTAGTGTGATTGATGCTTAGCAATGCTTTGTTCCTAGGGTGTTTATTCTGTGTCCATAACAAACTTGCTCATCAGTGTGAAAGTGTATTTGCACTTGCAAGTGTGGTAAAAAAGACTGCAGGCAAGTGAATGTGTTTGTATATGCTTACTGCAAGCCTGGAATTTGGATATCCCGGGTGGGCTATTAAGCACGTGACAAGTTTCCCTGGAAGAAGCTTGTCACGTGGGTGCATGCATGCTTAGGGTATTTGCGCGTTGCTCTGCTACCCTTCATGGCTCAAAGACCGACTCATCATTTTTTCCAAAAACATGTGCCGTGTGCGTATAAATATGCTGATGCAACTTGTTGTAATGACATTGTATTATGATGAGTGGTGACGCCTTGAAGAAGGCATATAATCAATGGTTATACACAACGCCCTCCTCCTAATGTTCCCCTTCCCGTGCAGATCTTCCAAATATCTTTGGGCTTGCACAGTCAAACACACGAATTTTCCCAGAGATTTTTAAACAGCTCAAGTCTGGAGGCGTCCAACGGGTAAGCAGGATCTAACACTGGCGTTCAATTGAGCAGGATGTAAGCGGAACCTGACATTGCTGTCCAATTAACAACACGGTCCAATTAACAATGCAGGTCCAATTAACAACGCGGGATTATACACTGCTTTCCAATTGACTCTGACATGCCCTTTGAAGAGGCATATTCACGCATGCACGGCTATCCACATTCAAATGTTGAAAAAGTTTGAATCCAGATCTGTAGGGGAAGTTAGTCAAAGAGGGGCCTTTATCTGCTGCCTTGTGAGACGGAACTGCTGCTCCTTGTGTGTCTGTGAGGCTTATGCACCTGAATATATAATCTGTGTGTCTGTGAGACTTTTGCACCTGAATCTAAAACTTGTGTGTCTGTGAGACTTTTGCACCTGGATTTAATTGAGAATCTCGACCTGTGCTTCTTACCATTCAGGTGTCTATTGTCTATCGTGATGATGTAATAGAGCTGAAGTCGGCTTGTGAGGCAGCGGTGGCAGCAGCAGAGAACGAGCTGCTTCCGGTGCAAGACTACATTGCCATGACTTCCTCTACCGACCAGACCATCCAAGGTAGGCTGAAGGTTGCTGTGAGCACACCAGACCTTCTGCTCCGGGTTATTGAGTGCACGTGCAGATTGCATTAATCTGGACACATTGCACGTGCATTTAGGACCTCAGGGGTTGATGTTGGTAGGATCTTTGCTTGGCAGAACAATCCCAGGGGGGTTTTAAAAGCTGAGACCTTGACCTGCAATTTTTAAGGCCTTGCTTCTAACAGCAAGGTTAGAGAGGCAGCAATTGCTGAAGGTTTCTTTGAGTCCCAATTACCTCAAGACTGTAGCTGTCGTTGACGCATTGGCTCCTGAAGATTCCCAGCTTTCACACCCTCTTCCATGTAAATGAATAGAGTATGGGTGACATATTTCATACAGTCATCAAAGGTCACAGGGGGTAAGAAATAAGACGGAAATAAGACGGGAATAAGACGGAAATAAGACGGAAATAAGATGGAAATAAGACGGAAATAAGACGGAAATAAGACGGAAGACCGGTGATCACTTCGGTTTTAGACTACGCAGACGTGAAGGAAGTATTGTTCCTAATGACCGCCAACAGCACATGAGTCTAGCAGAGATTGTCTAGCAGAGATTTGAATTTCCAGTGCTCTTGAAATGTCACTTTTAAAGCTGCCCTTTGAACTGCCCTTTCATGAAGTTCTGAAATGCCGTCACTTTCACCCTGCAGAAATTGCCAAGCAGCTCAATTCATCCAGCGGTGAAGCGTTGGTGGCCTGCACCCTCTCTTCTGAGACCCACCGGTTCATTGACATTGTGGATAAGATGCGCAAGCCTTTGAAAGGGATGGTGTTTACCAATGGTCCTGCAGACCTGGTGAGTACGTAGGAAGCTTTCGGCTTGTTTGCAGCAGGTGTGCTCCTTCTGGCATGAAGTGAGTGGTGTATTCCCGGCCTCTATTTGTTGACGAGGGCCATGATTTTGGGTGCCGCCCAATTGATACATGGCATTGAAGTTATTGACCTTATCTTAAATGTACTCAGCCAGGTGTGTTTTGTTGGACACGCTTTGATTGTTTGTTAGAAAACCAAGGAGCTTTGCGCATAGGAAAAGCGTTAGTGTGTGCAAAAGCTACTAGGGTTAAAGCTATCAAGTGCGCAAGTTATTCTATATACAAAACAAAGATGCTTGCACATACTAACAAAGTACTCTGCCTATTGCACACAAATTCATACACTGCACATATTAATTGAGTACTCTGCCTATTGCACACAAAATCATACACTGCACATACTGATCGAGTACTCTGCCTATTGCACACAAAATCATACACTGCACATACTAATCGATTACTCTGCCTATTGCACACAAAATCATACACTGCACATACTAATCGAGTACTCTGCTTATTGCACACAAAATCATACACTGCACATACTAATCAAGTACTCTGCCTATTGCACACAAAATCATACACTGCACATACTAATTGAGTACTCTGCCTATTGCTCACAAAATCATACACTGCACATACTGATCGAGTACTCTGCCTATTGCACACAAAATCATACACTGCACATACTAATTGATTACTCTGCCTATTGCACACAAAATCATACACTGCACATACTAATCGAGTTCTCTGCCTATTGCACACAAAATCATACACTGCACATACTAATCAAGTACTCTGTCTTTTGCACACAAAATCATACACTGCACATACTAATCAAGTACTCTGCCTATTGCACTCAAAATCATACACTGCACATACTAATCAAGTACTCTGCCTATTGCACACAACAGGAGTTCCTTGCAACAGTTGGCAAGCTTGGGAAGAACGTGCTGACGCCAGTCTCATGGTAGGGTGTTGGATGGTGTACTACAAAATTAAGCAAGTCTGGATCAGTGGTGCATTTCAATACCTCTTCCATATATTAAGGTCAATCCTGTATCCTTCCTACCAGTCAAAAAACTGCGCAGGCAGTGAAAACCACCCCCCACATTGATTCAGGAAAAGTAAGCCACTTTGGTGTTGAGTACCGTAAAAACTCCTTTACTTACCAGCATCCAAAGTAGGTCCAGTCAGAGGTAGGACCAAAAAAAATACCGTAAAAACTCCTTTACTTACCTGCAGCCAAAGTAGGTCCAGTCAGAGGTAGGACCAATAGGATACCAGGGGCTAGGTTTAGGGTTTAGCCTAAACCCACGTCAGAATTACGGGTAACATTACCAGACTGGCTTACCAGCAGACAAAAAAGGTCAGCCGGAGAGGCTACCAGATGTACACTTAAGGGTTTGATGGTGAGGGAGTTTTATGGTACCCGGCACCAAAGTGACGCCTCCTTAAGTAATAAATTGTGGGGATAATAGATTTCCGACGCCTGCATAGTTTTTCTCTTTTTCTTGTCTAACCTGTGGATTTCACCGCCTGCATTGTTTTCCTCTTTTCCTTGTTTAACCTGTGGATTTTACTGCCTGCAATCTTGACAAGGGTCCCTAACCTTAGGCCCTCAAGGCCAATCAGTGCTATCATAATGCTGCTAGGTAAAACGCTATCCAACTGCTTGTTATACACAAAGCTACTGTCAAACATAAGCCCTTGGACAACCTTTCTTTCTTGTGCAGGCACAGAGATCTGCCTCTACGTGACTCGTTTTACGGCACCGCGAAAGATTACAGCCTGACGTACAGCAGCCAGAACGATGGGAAAGAGCCCACACACATTGCAGCAGGTAGTTCTTATGCGGCGTGTAATTTCCGTCATAGCGAGTCCTTTTGGTACGGTTACAAACTCCCAGTTGAGATTAAGCGAAATGAGACAGCTATTGCCAGCTTATCATAGAAAGCAGAAAATAGTAGAGCTGTTTTGTCGAATGAATGGAAAAATTGTTCAGTTTAGATTCTTCCTGTCCAGTCAATTCATTGCCATGCCAGAGCATAAGACATCGGCTATTGGATTCCTCTCTCTCTCTCTCTCTCTCTCTCTCTCTCTCTCTCTGTATGTGTGTGTGTGTTGCTAAAGGATTTAATCACTGTGATCAAGCAAAAATACAAGCCTTCAAAGAACAAGCCTTCAATGATCAAAGCAAAAATACAAGCCTGCAATGAAATGACCTTCCCAGTTTACAGGACTTGACCAAGTAAGACAATCTCGAATAGTTGACAACAAGGCGTTTGACTCGTCTCTTGTCGATTCTTCACATATCCAAACTGCGTGACTGATTTGTGCTGCAACAAGAAAAGACAAGGAATCTAATCAGCAGGCCTCACAAAGTCTCACCAACCCTACCAAGTTGCCCTCATCCTTGGTTCTGAACGAGCCGAAAAAGAACTCGTTGCAATGCATCACCGTATGTAGTTGCTGCTATTAAAGAAAGAAACCCACGCTGGGAGTGATATATCACGTCCAGCATGGTTGATAAAGGGAGCAAGAACCCATACATACCTCACCACTAGACTTCTCCTTTTAAAGCAAGCTCACCCCTCGGTCAAGAACGAAGTAACAACTTCATTGCTCCACTGCCAGCCAACATGCTCACCCTCCCTTGTCACTGTGAGAGATCATAAGAGAAGTGTGACATTACTGTGTGCCTACAGGTGCCTCTGCCTGTGGTTACATCTTGATGTTGGCGCTGCAGAGATCATATGAGAAATGTGACATCTCTGGAACGGGAGGGGATGCACACTCGTTGCTGTTTGGTAACGCCATCACTTGCTCAGACAATCAAAACAACGGGCGCCAACGTCTGACAGACACACTTTCTCAGCTTTCTGTTGAGACGTTTTTCTCCACTGTCCTCTTCTCCAGCTTCCGTCAGCAGTTTGCCGGTGAAGTCGTGACGCTTCAGGTGTGCTTTAAAAATTGGAGGGGTACTATACTCGCGCCAGGATTCAAAAAATCTAAAGGAAATAAAAAAGAAAACTGTGCAGTCAGTGGGAAACCGCTCCCCATAAAAAATAAGGAGAAGGAGCTACTTAAGTACTGAGTAGTGAAAATTGTAAATTGTACCTAGTACAGAGCGACCGCTGACTGCGTGTATATGCTCCTCGCTTCAAGGTGCCTGAGAGGGTGACTCATGTGTGCCTTTTAAAATATGTAGGGTTGGCCAGAACCATATATATACGGTGTGTATACGGTATTCTTGGCAGGGAAATCACAAAGTATACGCTCATATACGGTGCATATATACGGTTCTGGCCAATCCTAGAAATATGTAGCACCAATGGCACACCAACGACCCTAGAAATATGCAGCACCTATGGCACACCAACGACCCTAGAAATATGTAGCACCAATGGCACACCAACGACCCTAGTAATATGTAGCATTAATGGCACACCAACGTTATGAGCTTACTGTTGTGGCACGTTCAGAGAGATGCAGGCACGTTCAGAAAGATGCTTAAAAGGTTCTTACCCAATACGAACGCCTGAACTGCAAACTGTTGTGCTGAGGAGGAATGGAAGCTGGGTTTGGCCGCAAGTGTAATGAGTTGCTTGCCTACTGCACGAAGTGCAGGTGCAATGAGTTGCTCCCCTACTGCATGAATTGCACGTGTGATGAGTTGCTTGCCTACTGCATGAAGTGCAGGTTTAATGAGTTGCTCCCCTACTGCATGAGTTGCAGGTGTTTGAGGCAATCCGTGACCTCAAAACCATACTGGCACCCAAGATTGTTATACCTCTGAGCGTGGCAACCGCAACGGCTGTATTGCCTCAACCAAATCGGTGAGCCTCGCTTAAAATTGATTTAAGCCAATCAAAGAATGTCAGCAGCCGTGTCTACTGTATGCCTGGCTCCTGTTTTCTGACAGAAGCAGATTATGCCGTGGTAGTGAGCTTTATCTGAGCCTGAAACACAGCTTTGGGAGATGTGTCCCCTCCTAAGAACCACCCCAATATCAATCACGTCAACCAAATATAAAAGGAATAGAAGATGAGTATACGCAGGCAGTGGAAAATCACTCCCTGCATTGATTTAAAAAAGGAGCCACTTTGGTACCGTGTATCGTAAAACTTCTCCATTACAGAAGTAGAAGAAATAAAACGGACGAGGAGGCTTGGCCTAGAACCGGCTCCTGATGAGAGTTGGTAACAGTACTGGAGAGTGAGGGCCTATCATCCCTCTCATTATTTCATTAATGAACAGATTTAGCAGCGTAGTTGAGAATGAACATAGAGTTTGGAGGCAAGCCTCTTTACGCCTTGAGTATTAAGACACAGCTCCTGTCACGTCATATTATGCCAATTACTGTACACAGTTATTGTCTCACGTGAGACACTTACTGTATGCACTTTTTTAGCCCACCTTTTTGGCTGGCACACAGTAAAGATGCTACATCTAGCTGTATGCGCTTTAAATCCTCTTTTCATTATGCTCTTTCTTTTTGTTGACTGGCACACGTTCACAGGTATAATCCAGTCTGTCCGTCTGGCAGCTATCAAAATCCAGACGAGTTTGAGCCATGTATCAAATGCGCTGCTGGGCGATTCCAGGTTTGGCAGCCTTGTTGTTTTGTGCTTCTGCAGCTCTGCCATGCTTTCAGCAAGCCACAATATGAGGGCTATTGACGCCTTTGTTTGGCATTTGCCTGACACCTTTTGTATTCCTTTCCTGTTCAGGCAAACCAAGGAGCAGCACAGTGCACAAACTGCTTTAAGGTGAGCACATTTCAGTAGTGGGGTGATGGGTCACTAATTTCACAGCAATATCAATAATATCAGTATTAATCATATCAATATCAATCATATCAATCACATCAATATCGATCACAACAATATCAATCATATTAAAGAAAATGATGCATCATTCCATTCTCTCTAAAACAACAAGCTTATACCTACTGCTGCGGCATCATTTTATTCTCTGCACATTCTCTGCAACAGCAAGCTTATACCTATAGTGGCTCCATGCCCCCATCAGAGGATTATTGAACTGTATGTGCACAAGTGGTAACGGCACCGCATACAATAAGTGAAAAGGAGTGATAGATGCAAAAGGGTAGAGACCAAGAGGCTGTTCTGCAACCGATGGGAACCTGACCTGACTTTGGACCCACTGCCTTGAGCAGCTACCCACCACCTCGGAAAATCAAAACGAATGCTCTTTCTTTCACCATCCACAGAACTTTTACAACAGCAACGTTGGTGCTTCCGAGTGCCTGCAATGCCCCGTGAATTCTGAGACGGATGTTCGGGGTAAGTGTAGAGTTTAAAAGCTGACAGAGGCATGAGATCAGTGTGGTCAGAGCAAGCCTGTATGCAATACACAAGAGGCAACAGTCACAGCATGTATTGCCCAAAAAAAAGAAAAAGCTACACAGGCAAAAAGCACTCCCCATACTGCCGCATAACTTGAAAAAACCATCTTTGCTGTGTACGTGCCTACTCGTTCCAACTCCTCTTCAAAGCTTGCAAGGGTCCTTGCCTCAAAAATTTGTGAAAAAGTTATAGAATATGTATGCATAGGTAAAGTCCTAGAGTCTGTATCTAAGCAAACACCCTTAAGGAAAACAACACAAATCTATGCAGGCAGCAAAAAACAACTCCCCAATTTAATAAAGGCAGAGGAGCCGCTTATTAAATCTTACGCAATTATGAAAACCTAACGCACCCATGTCTGCTTTCCCAGCTGTTCTGGAACGCGGCCCCTCGTGGTCTTGCATGTCACATTCGCTATGTGTCACATTCATGTATGTATATGTCACATTTGCTGTATGTCACATTCGCTGTATGTCACATTTGCTGTATGTCTAGGGTTGGCCAGAACCGTATATATACACCGTATATGACCGTATATTTCTTGATTTCCCTGCCAAAAATACTGTATATACACCGTATATATATGGTTCTGGCCAACCCTATGTATGTCGCATTCACTGTATGTCACATTTGCTGTATGTCACATTTACTGTATGTCACGTTCGCTGTACATCACATTCGCTGTATGTCACATTTGCTGTATTTTGTTACATTCGCTGTAAGTCACATTCGCTATATGTCACATTCATGTATGTATATGTCACATTCGCTGTATGTCACATTCACTGAACATTCATGTATGTATATGTCACATGCACTGTATGTCACATTCATGTATGTAAATGCCACATTAGCTGTACGTCACCATCGCTGTATTTTGTTGACAGCATTAATTTCATATGGGGCTCTGATGCTCCATCACACCGCTCTCAGCTGTATTTTGTTGACAGCATTGATTTCGTGTTGGGCTTTGATGTTCCATCACACCGCTCTCAGGTGCTACGTCATCTATTTTCCATTATATTCCATCACATTGCTCTCAGGTGCAACCTCAATCAAGCAATGCTCCTGCAAGACTGGGTTTTATTCTCAAGAGGGTGCGCAATTGTGTGTGTGTTTGCGTGTGTGTGTATGTGTGTGAGAGTGTGTGTGTGTGTGTGTGTGTGTGTGTGTGTGTGCACTCACATCAAACCGAGTCTGTTTACAGGCGTTTTCTGCTTTGATCAGTTGATGTCCTCCTGGGTTTCCTGTTGCCTGTTTTATGCCAACCATGGGGTGTACAGCTTGTTATGGGGTGTACAGCTTGTTATGGGTGTACAGCTTGTTATGGGGTGTAAAGTTTATTGTAATCTTACTGGATTTATTCAGCGTGTGTCTCTCAGGTGCCTGTACAGCAAAGGACAATATGTTTCATGCCAACCATGGGGTGTACAGCTTGTCATGGGGTGTAAAGTTCATTATAGTTTTACTGAATTTATTCAGCCTTTGACTCTCAGGTGCCTGTACAGCAAAGGACAATATGTCCGACGACAAGAGCATGTTGGGTTGCCTGTATAAAATCTTATACAAACGTGCAAACAAAGGGTTGCCTGTATAAAAACTTTAAACAAAGGTGCAAACAAAGGGTTGCCCGTATAGAAACTTTGGGTTGCCTGTATAAACACTTTTAATAAAGGTGCAAACAAAGGGTTGCCTGTATACAACTTTGGGTTGCCTGTATAGAAACTTTAAACAAAGGTGCAAACAAAGGACATGAACAGACAAAGAACATAAGAACATAGAAAGGGGCAACTCTCCACAGCCCGTTCATATGAATGTTTCTCAAGCAAACAGGAATCCAAATTTACAGTTAGGCAGAAAACGTCATTTTGTTGATCGGATTTTCTAATCTGCGTGCATCTTCAGGTTTAAACGGTAAGGCATGCCTTCCTTGCCCAGCACACGCGTCTTGCGCCGGTGGTGTCGATCCCCCACGCAATGATCCCGGCTGGTGCGTGTGTGTGTTTGTGTCTTGTGCCGGTGGTGTTGATCCCCCACGCTATGATCCCGGCTGGTGCGTGTATGTGTGTGCGTGTGTGTGTGTGTCTTGCGCCGGTGGTGTTGATCCCCCACGCCATGATCCCGGCTGGTGCGTTGACATTGCCTTTAAATATAATGAATGATTGACGTGTTGGATTATTTCCCCTCTCTTGTCTAATATGTCCTGGCGCTTTGTCTCTGTTGACCTTTTGCAACGGCTGGCTTTGCATTTGGCGGCCTTATAATATAACTCCATGACATATGCCATCCCTTTACTCGCACTTGCACCGCTTTCTAACAAACAACGCTCGTGCACTCTGCTTGCAATGCATGGAATTCACAGCCCATGTGTGTAATATTCCTTGGCTACCCAGGGTGTGCTGAATGCTGGACACCAAGCTAACTTTGCTGTGCTCTGTTTTGCTGTACTTGCAGGCATGCTGACGTGGACGCGCCCTTCAAAATGTTTGACTGCAACCCGGGCAGCCAGTGCTTGGGCAACTACACATGTGCAGTCGGATCGCAAGGTAAGTTCTATGCTACAGTTCGCTGTAGGCTATGTCATTACACCAAGGCATAAAAAGAATGCCTAAAACGAGAGTACACAGCACTTATGCAAAGTGCCTGCCAGATCTCAGCCTACGTTCACTACGCAAGAACTCCAGTTCTACAGCTGAAGCAGAGAACTGATGATTTCATAGGGTTGGCCAGAACCATATATTTATAGGTATATACGGTGTTTATACGGTTTTTTTGGCAGGGAAATCACGGTCATATACGGTGTGTATATACGGTTCTTGCCAACGCTATAAACTCATTACGCTGCGGCCAGACGGCAATATAACCTGTTGCAGCATTCACGTGGATTAGAGGGGAAGGGTTATTTTGGCTGTCACATGTACGCCCCTGCCGTGCAATTCCACACGCCTTTTTCAGCTACCTTCAATCACAGCAGCCAAGCGTGATGCTGCACTCCATTTATGTGCAGGGCGTCTTTGCAGTGACTGTGCGCCTGGCTACTTCGTTGCATTTGACCAGTAAGTGAAGAATGGGTTTGACCAGTAAGTGAAAAACGGGTTCGATTGACCAGTATGTGAAGAATGAGTATGACCAGTAAGTGAAGAATGGGTTTGACCAGTAAGTGAAGAATGGGTTTGATTGACCAGTAAGTGAAGAATGGATTTGATTGACCAGTAAGTGAAGAATGGGTTTGACCAGTAAGTGAAGAATGGATTTGACCAGTAAGAGAAGAATGAAGATATTTGACCAGTAAGTGAAGAATAGATATGACCAGTAAGTGAAGAATGAAAATATTTGACCAATAAGTGAAGAATGGATATGACCAGTAAGTGAAGAATGAAAATATTTGACCAATAAGTGAAGAATGGATTTGACCAGTAAGTGAAGAATGGATTTGACCAGTAAGTGAAGAATGGATTTGACCAGTAAGTGAAGAATGGATTCGATAGTAAGTGAAGAATGGATTTGACCAGTAAGTGGAGAATGGATTTGACCAGTAAGTGAAGAATGGATTCGATAGTAAGTGAAGAATGGATTTGACCAGTAAGTGGAGAATGGATTTGACCAGTAAGTGAAGAATGGGCTTGACCAGTAAGTGCAGAATCAATTTGACTAGTAAGTGAAGAATGGATTTGGCCAGTAAGTGAAGAATGGATTTAACCAGTAAGTGAAGAATGGATTTGACAGTAAGTGAAAAATGGATTTGACCAGTAAGTGAAGAATGGATTTGACCAGTAAGTGAAAAATGGATTTGACCAGTAAGTGAAGAATGGATTCGATAGTAAGTGGAGAATGGATTTGACCAGTAAGTGGAGAATGGATTTGACCAGTAAGTGAAGAATAGATTTGACCAGTAATTGAAGAATGGATTTGACCAGTAAGTGAAAAATGGATTTGACCAGCAAGTGAAGAATGGATTTGACCAGTAAGTGAAGAATGAAACTCTCTGGGAACTCAAGGATTTTTGACCTGGGGTTTTGGGACGTTGAGTCACTTGGTTAAATGCAGTGCTTATTTGAAGTTAACCCATGTGTGTGTTCATCTGAGCCTGACTTAATTGTAGAAGTCCTGCTCACCTGGCCAAACACCCTGGAGGACGTGGCTAAGCCAGTCTGCTTTTGCTCCTCTCAGGGGTTTAACGGAATATGTACTTGCAAAATACCGAGCATTTTGAACACTTGCTTTGTTCAAATTGCAGATCTCCTGCCAAATATTAACCTTCTTCTGCACAAGCTCAACTTCCATTCCATACTCTACAGGTGCATAGAATGTATCTCCCCGGGAGGCAACATTGTGGCCATGCTGGTAAGTGCTTTCCTATCTAGGCCTGAGTCCGGCGCGTTTTGTATGATACTGTGCTTGACTGTACTTTCTAGGCCTGAGTCCGGCAAACTTTGTATGATACTGTGCCTGACCTACTGGAGTCCTTACTGGAGTCTCTATTGGAGATGTGTTATGAGTAGGGTTGGCCAGAACCGTATATATACACCGTATATGAACGTATATCTGGCAATTTCCCTGCCAAAAATACCGTATATGCACCGTATATAAATATATGGTCCTGGCCAGCCCTAGTTATGAAGCAGATGATGAGCCCCAATAATCACTGCACCTGTGTTGTGTAAGGAAACTGGTGTTTAAATGAGGTAGCCCGGTCTTGAGCCCGTCCCTGCAGCTATTACATTGATAATAACCCAGTACTTTCTCGAGAGTCTAAATAGTCTGGAGAGTCTGTTATGTCTGTCAGGTAATCTGAGGAAAAGGAGGTCCTGTTACATCTTGTGTACATGCAGGTGATGTACGGCCTCTTCATTGTGCTGGTTGTTGGTCTTTCACGCAATTTGGACATCATCCATCTGTAAGTACGAGAAGAAAAGCCAGCCAGGCAAGATGCATCCCAAAAAGTTCTGACTTCTTTCGTCCCTGCTTTTTGCTCCGCAGGCTGATGAATTTCTGTAAGTGCAGAGCGTTGTCGCATTGAGCCTGCTAGTCCATTATATTCTATATAGGAGTTTTATGGTACCCGGTACCAAATTCACTCCTTTTCCTTTGTTATTGTGAGGAGTGGATTTCACTGCCTGAGTAGCTTTTCTTTCCCAGGCAGCCCTGTAACTTGCTACATCTGATCCTTCCAATTTCCAGGCCAGACCCTCTCCATCGTTGCTTTGTTCAATCTACAGTGGCCTGTTAGCATTGAATACATCTTCAACATAGCAGGTGCGCCTTGTCTTGAGTACGAGCCCCAGTTGCAAATAAATATGAACAACACAATGAACTAGGGGTGCGTGGAGCTGTTGAGCATGAGCCCTAGTTACAAACATGAACAACACAATGAACGAGGGATGGAGCTGTCGAGCATGAGCCCCAGCCACAAACGTGAACAACACAATGAACTAGGGATGGAGCTCTCGAACAAAGTTTCTGCTTCCTTCACTTTTCCTGCAAATCTGCGATGTATTGTGAGGGAAAGAGTCACAATTGACTCCACTGGTACTACTGACAAGAATGTCGTTATGTCTAAAGCACTCCCTAACCTACGCAGGTATCTTGTCCTTTGAGATGGACATTATTCAACCGCAATGCGCTCAAGCAAGCTGGGGGTACGTATGCCTGCAAATTTATGATGGCCTTGTTGTGCGTGACTTTAGGCCATACTGGGGCCATACTAACAGCCAAAGGAACGATCAGTGGAAGCAACTGACTAATCGAACTGGCATACTCAGACATAAATATATACGCAGAATTTAAATGAGCTCATGTCCCAACAGGCCTTGCATACTGCAACGGTCTGTATTACTGACCTGACCGGAACCTGCCACTGTCCTGTTTGCAGCTTTGCTGAGAATTTGTACATTCAGATCGGCTACCCGGCTTTCCTGTTCCTGATGATGGCTTCTTGGACTGGGCTCACTCACCTGGGGTACAGGTGTGAAAGCAATTATTCTATCTCTAGCTGGAACTCATCTAAAACAGGTACAGGTGTGATAGCTGTGGGGCACAGGTGTGATAGCAGTCATGTGGGTGCAGGTGCGATAGCATTTGGGTACAGGTGTGATAGCAGCCATGTGGGGTGCAGGTGTGATAGCATTGGGGAACAGGTGTGGTAGCAGTAATTCTAACTGGGGTACAGGTGTGATAGCCGTCATCAATATTCTAAAACCATACACAAGTACTACGCCCTAGGTGTGATCATTGTTGACATCGATAAGTGAGACAACAGTCATCCAAAACCACACAAATACTCTGTTGACTTCATGTATAATTATATGGAGAGCAATGGAGCCGTGGGGGCATTAAGTGCCTTATCAGGAACCAGGACTGTGTCCGATGAGACACGTTATTCCGGAGTTTCGTCATTGTCAGATCAAATCACATTGTCACGACACAGCATCAAACTGAAAAGCAATCACATGAAAAGGTCTGATAAAAGTAACAGCAGGCTCGAGCAAAAAAGATGATTTCACTCTGACCACTGGCAATTACTTTTCTCTCTTTATATTGTTCTGTACTTTTTTAGCCTTCCTCTTGCCCGCTACAAACGCACTAAAACTGAAATAATTCAGCAAGCATACTCACACGCCACACGCACTTTCTGGTTGGTCACCCCTTCTAGCCTGCTCCTCCAGCTCTACCAGACTTGTCAAGAACAACAATTCTCTTTTCATGCGCCTCTCTGCTTGTAGCCTCACGCATTTCAGATTTACTGCTTGTGACCTGACTGCTCTGACAGGACAAAACTGAAGATACAGGGGAAGTCTTTGAGTGACTTTTCATCAGCAAGCTTTTCCGACTCTGCCCATTTAACAAGAAGCTCTAGCTCCGGCTCTGCTAAAGTGAACAGCATGAGTGGCGGGAGCGGCAGTTTTGCTGCCCTGGAGACCTCCTCATGGTGGCTACTTATTCAGGTGAGCGGCACGTTTGCTGCCCTGGAGATCTTCTCACTGTGACTGCTTATCCAGGCAATCAGTGTCTGGAACATGGGGGTTGGTTCCTCTGTGAGGTTGCAAGCTGCACACACGATTTTGAGCATGACAGTGTGTGTTGCACATTAAGGTCATCAAATACAAAAATCTGCATCATATATTAAATGCAGCATATATTAAATGCATCATATATTAAATGCATGAATAGCCTTACAATTAGCTATCTCAAGATGGTTGCTTCAGAAGGAGAAAAGGTGTGCTTTTTTAAGACCCTTTGCCAAAAACCTTTATTTTTTCCATTGCTCTTCTCCTAGCAACAGCTCGGTGCACGCTACACGTAGAAAGCGTGAAATTGGTTAATTCTGTTGGGTATCAATTCAACCAATGGCCACCTTATAAATCCAAACCTTGTATTGATTTTGTCTGCTTATCCATTTAGTTGGCCAGAATTATGCATGTGCACCGTAACTATACCTCACTCTTGTGCTGTACACTTATTTCCACCGTAACTATCATGCACGTGCACCGTAACCATACCCCACTCTTGTGCTGTACACTTATTTCCACTGTAACTATTATGCATGTGCACCGTAACTATACCTCACTCTTGTGCTGTACACTTATTTCCACCGTAACTATTATGCATGTGCACCGTAACTATACCTCACTCTTGTGCTGTACACTTATTTCCACTGTAACTATTATGCATGTGCACCGTAACTATACCTTACTCTTGTGCTGTACACTTATTTCCTGCTACAATATCAGCGGAAAAACCAGATATGTCATCTTATGATTCTCGCCAAGTCTGATCAACAAGTTGTGATCCACAAACCTTCCATGTTGAGGTTCCAGATTGGAGGATTGCGCGCACCGTGGGCAAGCCAACGTAAGATGATTCTTGTCAACCCTGTAAAATAGGAACTGGCCCAAATACCTACTACCCCGTAAAAAATGTATGAGCTTTGGCTGGAAAGTGTGTCTTCTTATTATGATTCTTGCCACCCATACCCAACAGGGCATGATTTACATACCCTCCACCCCTCAAGAGATGAATGAGCTGTGGCTGGAAAGGATGTCCATCCCTTTCATGGCCCTCAACCTCGGTTACGTGGTCATCCTCAAGTACTGCCTGATTGCGTTCAGTTGCCTTGATTTCATGGTGCGTGCCAGCCCTGACGATATGCCTGTTCACTGTAGTTACTGGATGTGTTTGAATTTGAGGGTGCGGATGTGTTTGATTTAAGGATGCGTGCCAGACTTGACGGTACGCCTGTTCATTGCGGTTACTGGATGTGTTTGATTTTGAGGGTGCGTGCCAATCTTGACCTAACCAGGTTCTCTACAACTTGCAGGGCACCCCTTACTTGTACTTCAGCACGAGCGACATGTGCTACACCGCACAACATTATAAGCTTATGCTCGTTGCAGGAGCAGGCCTGATTGTGTATATCGCAGGAACCTGGTAAGTGCGCACCGTAAACGCCTTATGTTATGCTGTTGCTTGAGGCAATGCATATGCATAATTGCATCAAGCATACTGCTGTAGCACCTGACATTAAATTTTTTTAAGGGCCTCACCCCCATACTGCTAGCACCTGACATGACCCTTTCTTTGATGTTCCCTACCCCCAGGTTCATGTTTGGAAATGTGATGCATGTTCTAAAGAAAACAAACGGCTTTAGTAAGAAGCGCGCCCTGTTGCTGTTTGGATGGATGTACGAACGTTACGAGTCAAAATTCTATTGGTTCGAGATGTCAATTCTGGCTGAAAAGACCATCCTTGTCGTGGTCGCTACCTTTTTGATGACTGACCCGGTCCTACAGGTGAGCAATTTTTTCTGCAATCTCATATGCAAGACAGGAAACTACCTACCTCTGAAACAGAGAAAATTGCATGTATGAAAACAATTGAAGCAAATGTATGCGTAATTCACTACAACATCCCCGGCTTGATTTCCATTGTCTAGTTCTTGTAGAGGCGTATGCTTGCAGTTCCCCTTAATCTTGCTGTCTCTAAGACGCCACCTTGGTGGATCCACATTTGTTTACAATTACTGCGGATGTCTGTACCTAACCTTGCCTGCCTCTGAGGACCTTTGTGCCAACTGCGTCCTCTCAAAAGCTGTAAAGAAAAGAAAAGAAAAGAAAAGAAAAGACACTATGCAGGCAGTGAAAACCACTCCCCACATGAAGTTAAGGAAAAGTAAGCCACATTGGTACCGAGTTCCGTGAAACTCCTTTACCGGCAGACACGAAAAAGGCCCAGTCAGAGAGGTCCAACAGAGTATCAGTAAACTTAAGTGTGAAAAATTGCGGATCAACGTGATTTTTGTGCGCAGGTCATCATCACGCTTGTCATTTCTTTTGCGTCAACAATTTTGGCCATCAAGGTGGGTGGGATGGGCATGTGTAGTATATTTCAGTTTGATATGTTAACACTAGCAGCTCAAATGAATGTCTTATGAAATTGACATTGGAGTGGTAAAACAAGTCTTGCTTCATTGCGGATCTTGAAAGCCACGTTCTTTCCCTGCTTGCCTTGCAGACAGCTGCGCCGGTTGACTCCACTTCGGCTCTCTTACTGACTGCAACTAATGGTTTGTATCCAAAAGGGGGAAAACATGTGAAGCTGTTTATGCGCATTGCCAAATAGTGGGCATGAAACAGAGGGAGATAGGGCTGCAAAAAAGGCTGAAAATTAAGAACGATGAAATCAAGCATTTAGTGGGTTGTGAAATTGAGCCCAGCGGCGTCGACATGTTGTTCTTGCTGAAAAACAAAGAAGAAATAGCACAGTAAATTTACTTATGTTCACTGCTGGCATGGAGAAGGAAGGGATTTAAATACATTGTATCCTGTTCACGCTGATGCATTACAGGCTGTACCATGCTTTTACTTGTTCTTGGCCTCATATTCTACACAGGCTGTACCATGCTTTTACTTGTTCTTGGCCTCATATTTTACACAGGCTGTACCATGCTTTTACTTGTTCTTGGCCTCATATTTTACACAGGCTGTACCATGCTTTTACTTGTTCTTGGCCTCATATTCTACAACGAACAGGCCCTGGACCGGACAAAAACGGTTGCCACAGTGAGTGTCGGATATTTATCTTTTGAATCTACTTAGCTAGCTGGTCTACATACTTCTTGTTCCGACCAGGCATCGCTTAGACTTATTAAAAAAAGTAATTTCCTGCTAAATGTCATGGCATTATTTTGCATCCGTTGCATGCTTCTATTTTTAGGAGCTTACCTGTTGGACCTCTGAGCGAGTATGTTGAACGACCTGCTGCCAATTGGTGCCTAATTGAATAGCGCAAAATGCTAGCAGCATGAGTGCATGTACCATTGTTAAACTGCTTTGCAGGCACTGGGTATGGCCGTTTTAGTTGGACTAATCGCTCTTTTGAGTCTAGCCTTCATCATGGAGGTGGGTGGCGACGTACCATATGTCACGGGCTCAGAACAGATCAATATGGTCCAAGTGTGAAAAGGAAGCAGGGATATCTGTGTGAGATTGGTGACTGGTGTCTATGCTGAGCATCGATTCCCAGAGTTAAATATATACCCCTATTAACTAAAGGTAGCCTTTGCTCACAGTAAACAGTACAGGCCCTAAGGGCAGAATTCAGGGCCTTACCAGCCTGACACCATGTCTGAGGGGAACGACTCACACACACACACACACACACACACACACACACACACACACACACACACACACACACACAAACACACACACACAAACCCCACAGCAAGTTCTTTCTTTGTTGCAAATCGCCTTTGTATATGTAATGTTATGTACAAAGACAGGCTGACAAGTATGGGATTGCAGACTGGCCAAGGTGGCCGTGGTGGTTGTTCGTCGTGGCTGCATGCCTGGCACAAAAATTGCATGTTTGACCCCAGCAAAAAATTGGACTCGAATCTTTGTGTATCAAGTGGGCACAATGTAATACAAACCAGATTTCATAGGTATATTAATTTAGATCTCTGGGCGATCTAGCAGGGCCAAATCTCTACAGTAAGTGCCTGTACGTGGCTAGTGAGACACGTGGCCTGGGATTCTCAATTCACATTTTCATTGAATCCTACAATTCAATGACATCTTTAAAATATGTGCCTTGAAACTTGCCTAATAAAAATAATAATGGCTAAGGAACCTCATAATAATAATATGACACCTAATAATAATATGAGCTCATAAGGCACCTCCCTTTTGGGGGGGGGGGCATTCCTCTCTGGATAAAGGATGTTACACACGCAAAGCAAAGAGCTGCAATCATTGCCTTTAAACACCGGTTGTAAGTACTGCACTTTTGCCTTTGATTTCATCTTTTGCCATAAAACGCCAATTGTAATAGCTGCACTTGCTGCATGAAAACATCACTTGTTGCCTTACAACACCACTTTCCAAAGCTGCACCTGTCGCCATAAGACCCAACCCAAATCTCTATGTCTTGAAATAACAACAATTGCACTACTTCTAATAAGCGCAAATGGAAAAACGCACTCGCAGCTGGCCTTTCACACGGTCATCTTTGTGCTGCGCTCGCGCCACAAAAACGTCGCAGCAAAATGGGGACAGGACGCTCGTATTCACACACACATGTACCGTGTATTCAAGCCAATGTTCATGTTCAAGTGAGTAAGAAGAAGGGTCGAGTTCACACACACATGTACCACGTATTCAAGCCAATTTTCATGTTAAAGTAAGAAGAAGGGTCGAGTTTTCACACACACATGTACCGCGTATTCAAGCCAATGTTCATGTTAAAGTAAGAAGAAGGGTCGAGTTTTCACACACACATGTACCGCGTATTCAAGCCCATGTTTATGTTCTAGTGATTAAGAAGGAGGGGAGATTTCCACGGACATGGTTTCCTGCTGGAAAGAGAGTGAGTGAGAAGGAGGGGTGCTCTCTACAGACAGATGTTGCCTGCTGGGAAGAGAGTGAGTAAGAAGGAGGGAAGCTTTCTACATACAGATATCTCCTGGAAGGAGAGAAGTATAGTAACTACACACACACAAGTTGTTCCTGGAAGAAGGTTCAGCAGTCAGGTACTTGCAAACAAGCACTAAGCTCCCAATGCCTCACCCAGCGTACAAGTAGTATGGTACACCAGCGTACAAGTAGTATGGTACACCAGCGTACAAGTAGTATGGTACACAAGCGTACAAGTAGTATGGTACCTTCCTCCACTTCCTTTCAACTAGCACGCACCTTCATAGTACTTTCCACAAAGGAAAAAGAGATTCACAAAAGCAATGAAAAAAGCACTCCCCCCAATAATGGTACACAACTTGATAGAATCGACTGTTGGTGCGATCTTAAAAGTGAAACGCTGCCCAGCAATCCTGAATTAGTTAGAAATGCATGCCAGTTCTTGCAATGCAGTAAGAAAGGCATACTAACCTCAAATCACGTGACGAGACCACACAACAATCTGTGTTTCTTTCCTGTCTCGCCACCCAAATCCCTTGTTTTTATATGGACACATTTTCCATTGCGTATCCCTTGTTGTGCTGTCCCCTTTTCTCCTCTAGGAGCAAGTTGTGAGGACCTCGAGCGTTTGTGAGTTCCTTGATAATTAATGCCCTGCATAGGGCAGCTCAAAATGCGGACAGCATATCCTACGCCCTGTTATTATAAAACATTTAAGGTGGCTGAGCAAGGCTGAACCAAGTAACTGCCTGTTACTATTACACATTCAAGGAGGCTGAACCGAGTGATTGCCTGCTACTACTATTTCACATTCATGGAGGCTGAACCGATGAGTGATTGCCTGCTACTACTTTACACATTCAAGGACGCTGAATCGTGTGATTGCCTGCTGCCACTATTTCACATTTAAGGAGGCTGGACTGATGAGCGACTGCCTGTTACTATTACACATTCAAGGTGGCTGAGCAAGGCTGAGCCGAGTGACTGGCAGAATTGGCACCGGATGTGTAAACTCTTCCATGACAGCGTCCACCCCACTTGCGAGACGTCCTACCTTTCTCATGATAAAGTGGGTTGTCTCTTGCTTTACCGCTGCCGTTTATTTGTGCTTGCTTGCCGTTGGGTCCGGTATGTTACTGGTCTTGTCAACCACACGCTGCACAAGATAATGATCTAGGTTAGACCAGACAGCAGGCACTGCATCTCCTGTCGTCACAACATAGTGTGACCAGACAGTGAGCGTTATATCTCCTTAACGCATGATTGGGATTCAAGTTTGACCATACATACAGTGGGCATTAATTTTCCTTGCTTTGCTCATCATCATGGTTTTGCGACCTTTTCAGTGTGCACTGGTCTTTGCACAGGCAGGGATTTTAACATTTGGCCCCAAGCCAAAGCAAAGAGAGGAGAGGATTCCTATAAACAAACTCGATGCAGACCTGTGATTACATTAAACCATCACGGATGTATACTTCTTTGTTTGGGTTTATTTTTGGTTAAGGGTTGAGCAATTGAGCCAAATAGCACGTGAGCCAAAAAGCATATTAAGCAGTGCCCATTCTGGGCCTCAGTTGCCCCCCTGTGATTCTGCGCAAGCTTTATACCAAGCAAATAACTGCAAAAGCCTAGCAGTCGAACTTTTTGACTGGTGGCTGATGGCTTATCTTGTAACACCAAGTACAATAACTGCAATGGTGCAGGTTGGACACTTTTGGCACTACCTCATCTCAAGCTTTCCAGAGATGCTGGATTTTCTTGGTGGGTGTTGGTAACGAATTTTGACAAAGGCTTGCTGCAAAGTGGGGATTTGGTTGTAAAGGGCTTGTGCGCTGTGGTGCACACATCTGTTTGTCTGGCTGCAAGACGCATACGTACTGCTGCAGTTTGCTGGGCGCTATGTGACTGGAAAGAGCAGGCTTATAAGTAGAACAACCCGTCTAAGTAAAAAACAACAACTAACAAATGTTTCATTTTGCAACAACCCACTGACGTAACAAATAATTAAATTTCATTCAACATTTACTATGATCCAACAACTGCTTTCAACCTCTAGCCTCTGTGGACGAGAAGGAGCGCAACGAGTTCGTGAACGTCATCGAAGTGATGTACCAGCACTACTTTGACACGGAGAAGTCTTTCAGATGCCAGCTGAATACCGTGGTCACTGACAAGTACGTGCCATGAGTCACATCATCACGAGTACGTGTATCACAAGTTGTTACATGCAAAAGTTAAGTACAATTCACATATCGCTCGTTCATACGGTTAACCATTTTGGCCGCTACGCTACACAAGTACGTGCCATTAGTCACCTCATCGACACAAAATGAGCACCAAGTACGTGTATCACAAATACGTCCCGTGAGTCACATCACAAGTACGTGTATCACAAGTACGTGTATCACAAGTACGTGTATCACAAGTACGTCCCGTGAGTCACATCATCTACACAAACTACACAAAACAAACACCGTGGTCTCTGACAAGTACGTGTATCACAAGTACGCCATAAGTCACATCATCGACACAAAATGAGCACCAAGGTCATTATAATGACTAGTCACATCATCGACACAAAATGAACACCAAGGTCATTAGAATGACTGGTCACACACATCATCTACACAAATTGAACGCCAAGGTCATTAGAATGACTAGTCACATTATCTATACAAATTGAACGCCAAGGTCATTAGAATGACTAGTCACATCATTGACACAAATTGAACACCAAAGTCATTAGGATGACTAGTCACATCATCTACAAAAATTGAGCGTCAAGGTCATAAAGATGAGTAAGGGCCAAACTTACTGTGTACTTACTGCGTGTACAGGTATGAAATAAACATCGCAGTAATCACATGAATCAAATACTGTAGCTGGCGAGGGCTTCAGTTTCTTGCCCCTTAGATCGACCTGCTGCTCGCAATTGCAGGTTCAATTTTCAATTCAATTCAATTGCAGGTTCCGCGCGCCTATTGGGCAATGGTTATCATCTGCGACCGACTCAGAAATGGTGTTTGTGAGGTGCGTGTTTCGTACAGGGTCCTGCATTGACGTGAATCTGACATCAATAGGTGTCTTGTAAAGAAGGGTGCTGCTTTGACATGGAAGAGATATCAGTACGTGTCTTGTACAGTGGGGTGCTGCATTGACATGCACAACACCAACATGCGTCTTGTACTGGTTGCTGCATTCATAAGTTCAACACAAGTACGTGTCTTGAACTGAAGGATACACAAGTTTTGAGCAGACACGCCTAGCAGGGCACAAAGCATAGAAAGTAGGAATAAAACAGTATTCTTACTTGTATAGCACTCCATACACTCAATCAAGGAGTATCCGCTGCATACGCTCAATCAACAAGGAGTATCCGCTGCGTATTTCTTACTGGCATACTTGGATAGCACTCCATGCACTCAATCAATAAGGAGTATCTGCTACAAAAACTCTCCTCAAGATATAGGCAAGATATAAACAAAGATATAGGCAAGATAAAGGCAAGATATAGGCAAGAACCTCAAGATAAAGGCAAAGATACTCACGTATTGGGCATTTAAAGCGTAAGATATTGTTTAATGTAAAATTGAGCGAAAATGAAAGACTACTGACAAGTTCCTATGTCAATAGTCTGACGCATCATCGTACACGTTGATGCGTCAAGGAACCGGCCCTCGATTTCTGCGACAGGTTCCCTGCAGCGACTTGATCTGTACTTTAGTATACCTATTAGTATCACAAGTGCTGATGGGTCCCTGCAGCAAACTTAATTTATGTATGCGGTTGAATCGCTGCTTGCAGTACTTTTACTGTCTGCCTCAAACATGCTTCTTTCACAGGAAAGTTATCACTGGAGCCTTTGCCAAAGCTCAGGGCAAAGAGGCAGAAGAGGAAATCACGCGCGCTTTCTCTCGTTCTTCCAAGGTACAGAACCAAAGATAACAAGCAGTTGGCAGTGCTAGTCATCGGGGCTGGTTATGATAACTAGCGTACATAGTAAGTTCTACTTCGGCTCGGCTTCACCTAATGTTGGAGGGAACATACACTGGCCAACCATCCAGGACCCAAGATCTCTTGGCATGATGCTTGTTAATCTGTTGTCATGCATCCCTCACCGCTATGTGCTTGCTTTCCTACAGTCCATGGCAAAGCTTATAGACACAGAAGACGCCAGCAAGAAAGTGGAAGGTGGCAGTGATGACGATTCTCTTGTGGGGAATAGCGGTAGAAGCTCCCTAATAGGTATGGCGTGTGTATCTTTGACCAGGTGCATCATGATTCCTCGCACCAGATTAGATCCGCCTTCTTATTCATTTCAATGGCCTGCGCAGTCTATTTCTTTGACCTGGTGCATCATGATTTGTGATTCCTTGTACCAGAATAGATCCTCCTTTTCCATTCATTTCAATGGCCTGCGTAATAATTTTTCTTCTCTGGGAGTGCGTGGCCGTTTGTTTTCTGGAGGAGCAGTTACAACGGCCACTTGGTCTTGTTATCAATCACCCCCACCATTTCTTTGTGGCCACTTGCATTTGTGTGTGTGTATATATGTGTGTGTGTGTCAGCTATGGTGATGGCCTCATATGAGAAGGTAATCATGTTAACAATCAGCCCTCCTCTTTCTTCTCCAATTTTTGGATGGATACAAAGGTATACCGGTGCATACGTGTGTGCGGCAGTCTAGTGGTCAATCTCATGTGCCTCACAGATACGATGTGGCGTCTTTGTGGCAGTCATCTGTGCCCATTTCTTTGGCTTTTAAAAACGTAATGAAACATGAAACACACTCTTTTCAACAGACCGGCGTCAACTGCTGCAGTGCCTTGTGGCGTCTATTGTGGCAAGCGCAAGTGTCTGATACCAATTATCGCAGGATTTGCCTCCACGTGTAGCACACCCTCTTTGGGGTCGTTTTGGATTTCTTTGGGAGCTCTGTTCACCTCTCTTTCCATTAAGTAACTATTCATACAACTTTATTTACTAATATAACAGGCTTGTCCACAGATGGGTCTCTTCCATGGCAGCCAGGAGGTGCAGAAATAGGCAACAAACCATCAGCCATGAAGGGGGGCAAGTAAGTGTGCGTTGTGTAGGGACATGGGGATTGGTAACTTGGCAACGATGCATTAATGTGTGATAATCGGAAGATTACTTGTGCGGTTTGGACATGAAAAGGATGCCCTTCAGATAATGGGGAGTCAGCAAGGGGTCGAGGCAAATGACGTACAAGTAGAAGGCTGTTGTTTAACGACATGGAAAGATGTCCAGTCTGCATGCAATATTGACCAAGCAGTCGAGGCAAAAGACGTAAATGTAGAAGGCTGATGTTTAACGACATGGAAAGATGTCCAGTCTGCATGCAATATTGACCGAGCAGTCGAGGCAAAAGGCGTAAATGTAGAAGGCTGATGTTTAAGGACATGGAAAGATGTCCAGTCTGCATGCAATACCGACCGAGCAGTCGAGGTGTCACGGCTAGCCACATACACTGCACACACACACACACACACACACACACACACACACACGCATGTACAAACACACGCATGCACGCACACACACACTCTCTCACACACATACATACACACAAACACACACGCACCAAAATATCAGGGCGTGGATCCAGAAGCAATTAAACGTTGCATGCTTGTTCAGGGACTCATCTTCTGGACAGGTGCGCATCAAAGCCAGCCAGAGGAGGGCCTCCATCTTCGATCCTCGGACTGGCATGTCAGGTACAGGATGGTGCTGTGAAAAATGAAGGAATTTGCCTCGTGCTGTGAAAATTTCCAACCTACTGCGTGTGGGTTTGTGTGACACAGCCAGCAAGTATTATGTCTAATGTTTTGAGAGGGGACTCGACCATCACTGCCCGCTACCTTTAATGTGTGCGGATAAAACGTGAGCATAGAAACAGCATTATAGCAACAGGCTTGTGCACCAGCCAGAAGTGGTGCTGATGGCTCACTATTGAAGAGGGATGCATGCAGCAGATTCAAAATGGTAATGCGTGAACGTAAAAAAATATTTGCACCCTGGAAGGCCCCCCCCCCCTCGTCCAATTTTTATGGCAGCAACCCAGCAGAAAACTGCCGTGCGTGTGGCGCTGACTTCAATCAAGACAGGGGTTTCATCTACTGGCTTGTCCATGCACACTCGCTGTGCAGGCATTAACAACAGCAGTCCCAAACACCTTGCACTCGCACTTGCATTGGTTTTGGGCACGCGATACCAACTCACTACCCCGAAAAACTCCCCCCTTCTAACTTCCAAACACATACTGTATAGGCATGAACAAAAGCCCCGACGGCCCCACCTCTCCGAGCAGCACCAGAAAGCAGCTTCCCGTAGGCGTGTCCCCCTTTGCCGCTGCCCAGGTGAATTGTGTTGGGATTTCTAGCAAGTGTGTCAGAGCTTGTGTGTAAAGCCCTTAGCTAGTGCTTTTCTTGAAACATTCACAACACTAGCCATGCTGTCAGTACATACGCCCAAATGTGTGTGTGTGTTTGTGTGTGTGTGTGTGTGTGTCGCTAAAAATACCTACCTACTCGCAATCCTGTACCCACACAACTACATGCACAAACTCACAGCACGCACATACACACACCCATACATCCGCACTTTCACACGCGCAGGACAGTGCCAAGGAGAGCTTCCGAACTAGTTCAGGGGATGGGAGCACACAAGGGACTCTCAAAGACCTTTCAGGTTAGGCATGCAAGTGTGATCTCGTCGTTGCCTTGCATTATGCATTATTCTCCTTTCTTCTGCTCCTGGTATATTGACCACACAAGTTTGCTGGTGTGGGGCGGAGTACCACACTCCTTTTTGCTCACCATGGACCTTCAATCACTCAAGGCACCACTCCTCTGTTTCCAAGGGAAGAGAAGTGCATATTTCGCTGTTGTGGATGTACGATTAGACGCACTTGCCATAAATATTTGGATGAATAATTTTGCTGCTGGGGATGAAGCGACTTGTGGGTGGAGCAAAGTTACGATCATAGTTGCAGATAGGCATTTGTCCTCTGTTTCCAAGGAAAGAGAAGTGCATGTTTCGCTGCTGGGGTTGAAGTGACTTCTGGATGGAGCAAATTTATGACCGGAAATGCAGATGGGTGTTTGTTATTATGCACAGACATCCAATCACTCACATGTCCACATCCAATCACTCTCCCCTCTTTCCTGGGAGTGTAAAGCACAAACTCTCCTCTACCACGTAACCCCGTAAAGCACAAACTCTCCTCTACCACGTAACCCCGTGAAGCACAAACTCTCCTCTACCCCAAACATTTCTAGGGAATGAAAGCCTGGTGGGCAGCTAATAAAGGCGCTGCACACGTTCCTAGTATTTCTTAGGATTCATTCAGTGCTGCGTGCTGCGCCTCTGATTCTTTGCTGTTGTCTGTCCATGTGTCTGAGGTACTGACCAGGAACGTCGGAGAGCAAAGCACGCTCTGTTTCTGCCTCCTTTCTTCGGTTGCGAACGTCCAGAGCCCGCCATCAAAGCACATTCCTATATTTTTCTCAGAGACGGGATGGGAAAGAGCAACATATAAAGCACAGGACTTCTTTTCCAACTTGTGTTGCTTACTTATAAATGGTTGCAGGTCAGGGCAGCCAAGAGGAGCACCTTAAAAACGAGCGCACGCTAGACTTTCAAGAAGTAGGAGACAGTGTGGCAGGGTCTCCCAAGATTCCAAAGCATCCACAGCCAGAAGAGAGCAAGTCACAGGTTCAGGACACGCAGATGGTAGGATTGTTATCTGTGTGCTATGTTATTGCTGCAGTTATTGCACGTATGCTGTGCTGCAGTTTATTGCATGTATGCTGTGCTGCAATTATAGTAATAGTTCATATAGTAATGATGGCGCCCTTTGCGTGCTGCATTCTCATTGCTGTGGTCACAGGTGGAATAGATCAGTATGAGATAAGGGGCGTGCTGAGAAAGCGCCACATTACAGATTTTTCCAGATCCCTAGGCTTGCTTAAAGACGTTGTTTTATACTATGTTATGCCTAGAGATGTAATCAAATGAAAATCATCTTGTTAACTGCATACATGATCTTTATTTGCGCGTACACTGTAAGAACACGCACATGCACACACACAAACACACACTCACTCACGCACAATCATGCGCTCGCATACATGCAAACGCACAAACGTACATGCTTGCACACACTCATGTGCGCAGACGCCGACAAAAGACATGAGCCTGGCAGCCAGAAGCATATCTGTGCCTCGTGAAATCGTGATTGACACTGAGGAGCTGCTACGCATCCAAAACAGCCCTCGAAGTAAAGGTGTGTGCTGTGAATTGCTATAGAAATGAGGAGCTGCTACGCATCCGAATCAGTCCTCGATGTGAAAGTGTGTGCTGTGAATTGCTACTAAAGACATGAGGAGCTGCTACGCATCCAAACAGCCCTTGCCATTAAAATGGGTGCTGCCTCTTTCCATTCTCTGCTTACCGTCGCTTCCATGCCTTGCATTAAAGGTTTGTTGCCACTAGTTTTTATACCGTAAAGGCTGTTCATTAAAACACAGCCATTCGCCTGCCCTGTGTGAATCTTGGATTCAGCTCCTGAGTCAGTGCTAGTCATTACTGAGATCTCTCAGGTGTGTGTACTAGCCACTGCTGTGTTTTCAAGCGTATGTGCTAGTCATTACTGTGATCTCTCAGGTGTGTGTACTAACACTGCTGTGTTTTCGAGTGTATGTGCTAGTCATTACTGTGATCTCTCAGGTGTGTGTACTAGTCACTAGTCGCTGCTGTGTTTTTGAGCGTATGTGCTAGTCACGACTGTGATCTCTCAGGTGTGTGTGCTAGTCACTGCTGTGTTCTCGAGTGTATGTGCAAGTCATTACTGTGATCTCTCAGGTGTGTGTACTAGTCGCTAGTCACTGCTGTGTTTTTGAGCGTATGTGCTAGTCATGACTGTGATCGCTCAGGTGTGTGTGCTAATCACTGCTGTGTTTTTGAGCGTATGTGGAAATTCTCTGCCGTGATCTTGGCTGTAAGCTTAAGTCGCTACTGTCATCTTGGCTGTAAGTGTGAGTTGCTGCTGTGATTTGCAACATTGCCTTATAAATGGAGCAAAATGTGTACAATCTGAGATCTAAAGCCTGATCCAGCTTCCCACACTGCAGGCCCTCCAACCACAATACCTATACCCGAACAGCCGCGTTCCTCACCCACAGGTCCAGCACCAGCAGCAAGTCCCAGGTAATCACAAGCTTGTTCCATCTTAATTGTTTCTGCGTCTCCACCACAACATGTTGCAGTCTTGCATGGGCATGTGAGCCGCCCACTTTCATGGGTACACACATCAACAGCGTCCTGAATGATCTGCAAATCAGCAAATCAAAATTCTGATCTGGAGGCATGGCATGGCATAAAGGGACAAACCGGCGTCCCATGACTTTAAAATCTACACATTCACTTCACAGGGTTCTGCCCACCCACGACGTTGAGTCAGGTATTCCACCAGATCAGCCTGTGGGATCATCTAATGCATGGGAGGGGGCAATCTTTGAAAAGCGTCCCCTTCCCTCTGCTGGTGAACAAATCACTGCTGCTCCAGTGCCATTGATTCCTGCTTCTGAAAGCCCCGCTTCCTCCCAAGAGCGAGCGGTGGCATGGGAACGACCAAAGACAAGCGACAACAAGATCCATCCATTTAACGATCCGGTGTTTGACCGCTAAGACCCTGGAAGCAAGCTGATCCAAGCATTTGCACTTGTAAGTTGTGGTGTCAGTTTTCTACAATCCAGTCCTGGTGCTTCTGTTGACGGCAAGGTGCTCATCTGTTGACGTTTCAACCCGTCGTGACTTTATCTTGAATAAGCGTTTGTGTTGCACATTGTCTGTTTATTATGAAAGGAGGCATCGTGCTTTTCTTGGATGCAGCACCGTAACCAGGAATCCTTCGTTTATGCTCTTGCGTAAACCTAATCCACACCCATTGAGTCATTCCTAAGAGTAGGCCTATTGCAGGGACTTCCTTTCATTTTGGGTCTTGGGTTTATAGTGCTCGCACGTGTGTTTTTAGGGCGGTTGACTAAGTTCTTTGTTTGAAATTTATTGATGTCTGCTTCTTCTTCTTCTTCTTCTTCTTCTTCTTCTTCTTCTCTGGATTATAGTCCTTGCGCGTGTATGGTACGCACTTGGGGACAGCACAAAAGGTAAATTATTTTCATTTGCTCTTCCTTCAATTCATCGACATGGGAATAATGTAAGGCCGCGTCTGTCTGTTATGCAGCTGTCTTTTTTTGCAGAATGAATTATTATAATGGTTTTACTATTGAGTTGCTATCAAGAGGACTCTTCTTGGTGCCATATGCGCTACTGTCGGTACTTGGCCAAGTCGATGTGCAATTTGCATGTGACACAGTTTACTGTATACAGTATCTTGCTTTCTCGTGCTTGCATCATCAGCTACTGCTACTGCTTTTACGTAACTACTTCTTCTGATCTGCTTGACGAGAGAAGAACAGTCCAGGTGTGTTTGACCTGATTCCATTTCAGAGTTTCTTTCTTGTGAGGTTTGGGCATTCTTATTGCACTGATTTCATTGATGGCAGCCAGGAGCTTGGGATGGCGATTGGCTATTTACTAATTCTGTTTACACTATTCATGTACTTAGTACTTGCTGGTATAGAACGAACAATTTATGTAGCTGACCAGGTTATCGCTAAAGGAGAGGAGAGATACCTTCAAGAACATTAAAATTGGCAGCCCATTTCATGAGCCATCACCTTGGAAGAAAAAGTTGATGGCAGGCAGAGCGTGTAAACACTGCCAGGAGAGGGAAAGGGATGGCTATTGATGAATGGCCGATTATATGCTGGCTGGTTTTTGCCAGAATGAAGGGTTACAAGGATGGCCTACAGCCCGAGACTCTGGCTGATGGCAATTGGCTGGTGAAACAAAATCAACCAGTGTCGAAAATTGAAACTAAGTCTGACACAAATTTGAGGAGCTGTACGAGTCTTCATTCAGGAATGCCTTTGCCAGAATGAAGGAAGAACAAAGAATTGCCCTGGCAGTTCGAAGGGTTCCTACAATGGTTACAATTGGGGGTGACCTTCAGCCGGGTTGTTTGGCTGATCGGCTGCTGACTGGTCTCGGCCAGCCACAAATAAATCCATAAGCTCAGAAAGAAAAAGA
>Ga0307947_1000053_pt1 | contig 58095 bp, 65 predicted proteins | sample OrgLakmetagen232_FD_201840 | JGI IMG/M metagenome (GOLD analysis project Ga0307947, IMG submission 201840) | Saline water microbial communities from Organic Lake, Antarctica - #232 | ecosystem: Environmental > Aquatic > Non-marine Saline and Alkaline > Saline | place: Antarctica: Organic Lake...
AACGCGTTTCTGAACTCTCGCGCTCTGCACGCTAACAACGGCTGATAAGCGCGCGCTTTTGAGTCAGAAACGCGCGCTTTTGGGACTCATAAGCGCGTTTATGAGTGTGATGAGCACGTTTCTTGAACTTTTCTCGTTTGTGGAATTAGGATTGCGTGTATGGGAATTCATAAGCGCGCTTATGAGTCTGTAATCAGTTTGTTTGATTCAGGAACGCACTCATGACTTTCGTAAGCGCGCTTTTGAGTCTGAGAAACGCCGGGAAAAGCGGGAAAAACGTGTTCATAAGCGCCAAAAACAAGCAGTTCATTTGATTTAGGAACGCGCTTATGAGTCTCAAAAGCGCAAGGAAAAACGGAAAAAACGGGAAAAACGTGTTCAAAAGCGCCAAAAACAAAAAAGTTCGTTTGATTCAGGAACGCGCTTATGAGTCTCAAAAGCGCAAGGAAAAACGGGAAAAACGGGAAAAACGTGTTCATATGCATGCACTCCAAGCAAAATTGAACAAAACCTAAACACATTCTAAACCAAGAAAAATGAACAAGTTACAAAAAATTTTATGTAATAAATTCAAACACCTACGCTTCTTAATGAAGCAAGGGCAACACTTTTTAACTACCATAAATTTGGATGAAGTAATGAACGCTAGCCGGCAAAAAAATAATGTATGCCAAGCACTCGCCCAATTGCACACTTTGCTTAGCCAAGACATCAGCCATCCCCATAATGAAGGGAAAACATTGGCGCAACAGTTTAAAGACAAACAAGCAACTATAAAACAAGAAATCAAAAAATTTTCAAAGGACACGGCTCCAAGCAAACTATACTAAACTTGTCCATACCAGATGTGCCCTTTCCAGTACTATTATCAACTCTCATCAAGAGCCGGTTTCAGGCCAAGCCTGCAACCCTCCTGATCCCCTTTGATTTTTCCTTTCCTTTTCACGTTGAAGGAGCTTTACGGTACTCAGTACCAAATTGGCTCTTTTTCCTTAATTAATGTGGGGAGTGGTTTTCACTGCCTGCGTAATTTTTCTTTTTCTTTTTATTTTCTTAATTAAAAGAAAGCAACAAAGGAAAATATCAAAGCAGCCTGCTCAAGTAAACCAATATATCCTGGGGGGAAAGTAGAACAACACTTTGGTGTTTAAGCTCGTGTGGATCCAGCATTCAATACGGTACAGACTGAACTAAGCAAAATCACTGGTATCGTTGAGATCTGTGAAAACAGGAAAATACCTGCCTACAGATCCTGATGCTGCCGCAACTATCCTTGGACGAGTAGTCAATACTATGATCGATACAAACTTGAAACCCCTGTAACTAAAGTAGAGGACAAGCACCAGCACGTAAAGACCTGGCCACAAAACTCTATTCTAGATTCTGCAACTTCCAGAAATGCTTAAAATCACTTACAAATAACAAATCCCCAGGCCCTGAAGGCATTGTCAACGAACTCTTGAAAGCCATTCTGTTAGAATACCAGCAAACGATCCACAAACTGGTCATAACTATGTGTGCAGCAGGGATAACCCCAAAAAAATAGAAAGCAAGTGTAACTATTTTGATCTACAAGGAGAAAGGATTGGAGACAGACGTTCCTCATACAGGCCAATTGGCCTTGCAAATACACTGTACAAACTATGGACACGCCTAATAACCAACAGACTATACGAACATGCAGAGGCCAACTCCCTTCTTGGCAACATGCAGGCCGGCTTTTGCAAAAAACACGACACAATTCAGCAACTCCAAAATGTCTTAATGACCCTGGAAGATGCCAAGCTCTAAAAAAAAGACATCTACGCTCTCATTGTTGACTTAACTTCTGATTTCAATATTACAGACCACAGACGCCATAGATATAAAATACTTTTTATTATCAAGCACACATATTATAATCAGGCTGTCTTCAGGCTGCACAAGAGATATCCCAGTTGGAAGAGGAACCATTTAAGGAGACACACTCTCTCCATTCCTGTTCCTGAATTACATGGAGCCGCTGCTTCGCTGGCTGCATACAGGCAACAGAGGATACATGTAGGCAATGCTGATACCAGCACACCTAACCTCGTTGCCGACTGCTCTAGCAATGGGGCTTTTGCGGACAACCTAATCTGTCTCTCCGGCTCCTACCAAAACATCCGACCCCAAGCCATTAAACTCACCCATTACGTAGATTGGGCTCACCTCATCATTTCAGGCAAAAATACGAAGGTGACTTGCATGTACCATAGCGATGACAATAAGATTCTGCGTGGCAACACAAAGGTGACAGATTTTGCACACCACCAGCTGACCAACAAAGTCTAAGTACAAGGTCAAGCATAGCACAAGTTCGAGCAGCATAGTTTTTCATCTTCGACGATCCTTTCCCACACCTCAGGGTACACATCACAATGGACCTCAACTGGCCACACCAACTGACACTCATGACTACGAAGCTTTTCTTAGAATCAGAACGGTTAAAGATTTATTTTGCTAGCCCTAAACAAACAATTGACATTATCCGCACAGCAATAGTGGCAAGCATAGCCCACTCTTTCTTAGTCACCCCATGCCCTTTAAGTGTCCTCAATCAATGGGACACACAAATTCTGGCAGCCATAAAAAGCAAATATAAACTCTGGGTGTGCACCTCAACCGCACTGCTCCGAGAAGATAAAGCTAAAGTACGGTCTGGTGCTCTACCTTGAGAATGAGTACAACTATATAAACGCCCTCGCACTTACCACTAGCCTTATTAATAAGGGAAAGCATGGTAGGCTCACCAAAGCTTTCCTCAAGCATCAAACTCAGCAACTAAAATCTGCGGCACAAGGCTACTTGGAACCTCAGTGTCAAACACGCACCAAGATACCTCCAAAAGCAATTACAATGTATGTCAAGAGCACGGCAGTACGTTTGCATTCACAATAGCAGTTTGTGCCTCTCACACACCATGGCCAACCCATTATCACAGAAAGCTTTGACAGTATTAAAAAAACACTGGGCACCCAATTTAATTACTCTGGAAACCGTAATCACCGACATTGCATTCTCTCTTATGGACTCCGGGATCTCCAGTCTCAAGGCTACTTAGACAGCACATACACACTAAATGGCAACAGCCTCAAATTCTAGTTTGGCAGCAACAATAAATGGGACAAATCATTGCAATAAACATAATTGCCTTTCTTTTACACTCAGATAATATAACCCCCCAGCTCATCAGTGACTTGCATAACAGCAAGGACACAATACCTAACAAAGAAGAAATGCTCAGTAAAATCAATACTACTGCTTTAGATGCAATCAAGGCCTACATTCCCATAATATGGGCCTGATCAGAAACACAAATTCCACAAAGCCTGCAAACCCAAACTCCTGCTCGGCAAACATACTCCATATTGACAACGAGGCACAAGTCAGGGGCAGACAGAAAGTATGAACATAGATTCAGACAGCTCCCCCAACACTCATCGCTGCCAAACAAGACCCAACAACAAGCAATCCGCCACCACAACCAAATGAAAGGCAGAAGAGGAATCCCTCCCTCTTCAATGGAGCTTACTGGAAATTCCATTGCGTCACTACCTATTTCTCCTTTGCAACCTGGTGAGACTGTGGCACTGTAAATATAACAACGCGGCTCTTTTTGGCAAGCAATGCAATGTCAAAGCCTGTAACACAATTTTCATGTATGACTATTAAATCCAGGAGGTGTTGGACTGGCAGCAAGTTAGCAAACCTAAACGCAACACCAACCAAATGTAATCAAGGATTTACCTCCAGCCGCCCAGATTTTGTGCTGGTTACTCCCACGCTGCAAAAACACAAAAACAACAAACTAATGTAGGGAGGTGGGTTCTTCGAAGTGGCAGGGGGCAATTGAGGGAGACTGGGAGCACCTCAGCAGCACCGCCAGCCAACCAATAAAGCCACCAACCCCAGACAGCATCGACCTAAAGACCTCAGCAAACCTCGGCGTGACATCCACCTTGTCGAGATCAAGTATTGTGAAGACACCAGACCTCAGAACCAGCTGAACGCCACAAAGGATCAACATAAAGATCTCTGCAACACTCTCCAAGGAGCCTCCGTTACTCTCCACATCATCCTTTGGGGTGTGGGTGGCACCATCTACAACACTCACACTCTGAAGCCTTTCAAGGAACTGGGTCTTGATTCTCAAAGAGTTAAGAAGCTTGCTTCCAAGCTCCATGTGCACTCTGTGAACTTAGCTGCTAAACTTGTCCATACCAGACGTGCCCTTTCCAGTTCTATTATCAACTCTCATCTGGAGCCGGTTTCAGGCCAAGCCTGCAACCATCTTGATCCCCATTAGTTTTTCCTTTCCTTTTTGCGGTGGAGGAGCTTTACAGTAATCGGTACCAAAGTGGCTCCTTTTCCTTAATTAATGTGGGGAGTGTTTTTCACTGCCTGCGTAATTTTTTCTTTTTCTCATCAAGGTTGTAAAAATTGGGCACTACCCTTGTACCATAGCACGAGGCTGAAAGCCGCATAAACAGAGCCCTTTCCAAGAAGCCAAAAGTTAGATGAATGCTGCCAAATTTGGTGGAGCCCAGTCAGCCAAGGCATTCCAGAGAGATAAGATAACTATGAAGATATGCCGCAATGTGATACATACCAACGCACTTTCCATTGGAAATGTCTGACTGACCTGGATGCCTGCGCACACACTGCAAGGCAAGCCGCGGAAAATAGTGAAGACTGGCACTGTCCAGCCTATACTGACCTAACCCAGGTGGAAAAGAATACCAGGAATTCGTATCATATGCATGATGCAGAAGATTAAAAAATGGTAAAAGTACTCTGGCAACCCACATGGGAAGCGGCAGAACTGCTCTTAGCAAATTCCGACTTTATAACCCACGTAGATAGTTATGAAATGCCGACGCGAGCACTCAGCTTAGTGCCCAACCAGAGGACCAAGAGATTGACAATCTTTCAAGGCAAGGCTATGGTTGTACCCACCATATTGATAATATGTGGGACTCGTGCAAGGCCAAAACAAACACAAAAGTACGCAGGCTTTCCTTCCTTCTTTCTTTCCCGTGCTTGTCCTTCTTGTACACGTTTTGCCCTTCTTCTCATCAACCTGGTTGCCCCCTACTTTCTTTTATTTCTTTTAGCCTGTCTCTCTTGTTTCCTTCTTATTTATCAATTCGGTTCGATTCGATTCAATCTCGTAGTAGGAAGTTTGCTATCTCCCCTTGCCCTGTGAAATACGCCAACAACATACAAAAAACGACATCAGAGACAAGGCATTCTTTATCACGGACACTGTCAATCCCCAAGTAGACATTCTATCTCCTTGGAAGTGTGAGATCTGGGTACGGGATGTGGGTCTCCTCAAGCCAGGATCTCATAAAGACTCAGAGGGTGAACTAAAAATCCCCGAACACATATTTTGTCAAGCAGTTGTATGTTGTATATGACATCCACGGCAAGTGCACAGGGATGCTTTCCTTAGAACGTCTGAGCATTCTGCTACATGCCTACAGTCAAATAACACGGATTGGCCTACACAATACTATGCAACCACCTGTACTGAATGCAGCAAATGAAATTGCAGGTCTACTGCAAAGGTATGAGCTCACTGAGCAACATTAGTAAAAAGGCTAAAGTTTCCAATACGTACTGCACCCCGAGGCACATTACGACTTCCCTCCAAAAATGGGCACTAGTTACCAAGCAAAAGTTTGCCAGCCCCATAGAATTTGCCCCTAGCTACCAAGCCGACTGGAGTGACTGGAGTGACTGAAGTGACTGGAGTGACGCGGTATTAAGAGCAAGCACCTTCCCTTAACACGAAATTTACACGCTTCTCCTTCTGTCACCCAATCTATTGCGACTGCCTCCTGCATGCACTTGTGGGACATGCGCTTCAATCAGCAAGATACACTCAAGAATCTACAGCAACATTCCTGCTCCTCCCTGATTGGCTTGGCTGAAGTAAGAACGGGTACATGACTTGGATAATTGATTACCCTGACCATACGTGGGTTCTAGCCAAGTTTTCTGCAGACAGCATGCTCTTAAACCCTACAGAAGTTTGGTTAGGCGCTCCACCCCAGCCTCAGCACAACAAGAATAAAATGCAGCTAATTGTCGTCTGCAACAATCAAGGGAAACAAGCCCTAAATGAATCCAACCCAGCTTGGCTCAACAATCTCAAGCAGTAAGCCCTGAAGCAATGTAGGCTTTTAGTTACACTGCCCACATGCTTGACACCGCTTGTGTGAAATGTAAGAACAAAAGGTACCAGCTCCTACACCCAGATATTTCCATTAGTGTTGCCCAATATTGCTGCTGACATCAGCCAGTGGCAAATGCTTCATAATACAAACGTCAACCAATACAAGAGCCCGCATATACCCAAGAAAGTACAAAACTGGAAATCGATCACATACACCGATGGTAGCGCCATGCAAGATGCGACCAGCAAACAGCAAATCTTAGGCGCTGGCGCCTTCACACCCACCACAGGCGCTGGTTATAGTGATACCATCACTATCAATCCTGGAGGCAGCGGCCCACACTCACCATCAATAGAGCTGGACTTGCAGCTGTGCTAGTAGCGGTACAAAAAGGCCACACTGAAATTGCTACAGACAGTGTCTTTCAGATTAGAAAACAGCTATTGAACCTAATGGCTGTACTCTACCATTTGCACAGGGAACTATTCAAGGACATTGTAAATCTAATCTAATCCTCACCTTCTGCCATCACTTTCTACTAGATGAACTTCCACTCTGTTTTATTGGCAATGAGGGTGCAGACCACCTAGCACCCAAAGCAGCAGTCAATCAAAATTCTGACATTCCCCTCCCGCCAGCTATTGACCCCTTCTACGACCTGCCTGTTCTGGCTAAACGTGCCTAACAAAGATGGCTTTCATGCTGAAGAGCTACGAGTTTTGACTAACCTAGAGGACAAGCTAATAACACATCATATGCACGCCCACCATTATCTTGGTAAAGCTAACACAAATACATTGCTCTACAAGCTTTGGCAAAATTGCATGACACGCCTGAGCACGTAGCACAGCCATACACAGCAACCTAATGCCCAAGAAAAATCAAAAGACTCTGCTGGTAGCAATGAAACAGCCAGCATGATTAAGGGAGGGGGTTACGCAGGTGCCCGCACCAGGCAACCCCCCACCGTGCAAACACAAGAAAAATAAGTTAGTGTGGGTCAGGGGGGTTTGTGTGCCGTGGCACCCAGACCCACACCATGGCTTTTGTTGCTTAGGTTGCATTGCAGTGCATATCGTGTTTTTATGAGTGTAGATGCATGTTTGATGGAAGTCACGTGAGCGCGTGAGTATGCGTATACATGTGCTCACCCTCGCTCCGTTTTACAATGTGTGCAATACAGGGTTTATAAACTTTAACAAAGGGCACCCCGTTGCTCCTGAATTCGTGCTGATGCTCCCAAAAAAGAGCTGATGCATCTCCTGGGGTGCAAGCTGAGTGCAGAACTTGCAAAATCAAGATAGAACCAGCCAGCTCGAACAAATGCCACAGGCGAACTCCTGAGGGTCAAAAATGTGGGATTATACACGTGCTACACGACCGGTGATTACGCAGGTCTTTATGAGCACCATGCTGTGCGTGCTGTGTAGTGTTACACACACACGCACACACACACACACACACGCACACGCACACGCACACGCACACGCACACGCACACGCACACGCACACGCACACGCACACGCACACGCACACGCCAGTGTTTCTTGTTTCGATTTTGGAAAACCTTCGTTTCACGTCACGGCCAGATTTGGCCAATTTGAAAACCTTTATTTGACGTCTTACACCCTTTTATGCCCAGCCCGCTGGGAGGCCTGCGGCCTCCCAGCAATGCCCGTGCACGTGGTAAAATAAATGTCTCAGGCATGGCCCTAACAAAATTAAAGCATGAACACCGGTACGTCCGTAAGCCTACGGGTCTGTCTGCCTTCAATGTGTACTTGGGAGGCCCATCCTTCTGCACCGGGAGGAGGGATGTTTGATGGAAGTCTGCCCGAGGTTTGTCTGTATGGTCTTTGTAAATAGTCCCCATAACTCCAACGAGGATCACTTGGAGCTTGACTTCCCTATATCCCTGTCTATGTAGCTCGGAGATAAGCACGCTATGCTGTGCTTTGGCCTTTTGAAATTGAAGATCAGGCCTAGTAGTGTCTTCACAATTTTATAACTCAATCAGGTGAACATCACTGGTTTGGAATAAGTTTATTTTCTTTAGCAGGCTGATGAAAATCTGAATTGCAGGTGGTTACTCGAGAAGAACACATAGTGCTAGCTAAAATAAGATAGCGTCGGGACGAGAAGAGACTTTCAAAGCACGTGTGATAGCAACCAGTATGGCAGTGTTTTTCAGATCTGGGCCCTGTTCTACTAGATTATCTGCACTGCCTATGTCAGTGTAGGCAATTTGGTTGGCACTGCATGGTCCCTTTTGTAGGGCTTGGACTATCAATGCACTTGCCATATTATGAGAAAAGAAAAATGTCATGCTCTGCCGCACTTATTTGATATACAACCAAAAGCGTGCCGCTCAGTGCAACCACATGGAAGGCCCACCAATCTGCCCCATATGCCAGAAATTAGACGACACCTACCACATGCATGCTGTCAGGCTGCAGTGATCCCATTATCAATATAACGATTATTAACAGGCACAACGCTGCTGGGAAAGTAATTCCTAAAGCAATCCGACAAGGTACACAGGGTGTATGCCTGCTAGCACAAGCAGACGTAGGCAGTCGTGAAAAATGGTACAACAAGGCATTATACTCCCTTTACAAGAGGCACAGATAGGAATGATTCCAACCTGGCTATTACCTTCCAATCTCAATGCTCAACAGCGGCGGAAATGTAGCAAGCAGGATGCAATCATAGTTACTCCGACTCAGCAACAACGCCCCAAACGAAACCCAACGTATCAAACTAGGTCTGCCAATAATGCAAGAAGAGTTACCCGTGATAACCTAGTAGAGGGCGCTGCCAATCCATACCCGACGGAAGCTCTAGCATAGCATCGCATCTTTATACTGAATATTTGTGGCTGTACTGTGGCAAGTTGTATCCTCTCTTTTCAGTGCAAAAAAATGCGTACCCTTTTTCATGATCTCTGCCAAGTTCGGGCATCTGTTTTTCCATGCCAGCCAGCCAGTCAAGCTCGCAAGGGTTGTAGGTAAGCCAGACAGCAACAGAAGGGTTGCTGCAGCGCTTAAACACGTGCAAACTGTAACAATCAGTGCATGGCCCCTTATCCAGCTATTAAGCAACTCCTCTTGTGGGACCACAAATACAATGAGACTGTTTTGCTGGATCAATTTGGATCAGAGGTTCATGCATGTCCAGGTGTTTGGATGGGTGAAAAGAACAGAAAAGAAAAACTACGCAGGCAGTGAAAACCACTCCCCACATTAATCAAGGAAAAGGAGCCACTTCGGTACCGAGTACCGTAAAGCTCCTCCACCGCAAAAAGGAAAGGACAAATCAATGGGGATCAGGAGGGTTGCAGGCCTGGCCTGAAACCGGCTCCTGTTAGGAGTTGGTAACAGAAAAGAAAAGAAAATCTACGAGGCAGTGAAAAACACTCCCCACATTAATTAAGGAAAAGGAGCCACTTTGGTACCGAGTACCGTAAAGCTCCTCCACCGCAAAAAGGAAAGGAAAAATCAATGGGGATCAAGAGGGTTGCAGGCTTGGCCTGAAACCGGCTCCTGATGAGAGTTGATAATAGTACTGGAAAGGGCACGTCTGGTATGGACAAGTTTAGCAGCTAAGTTCACAGAGTGCACATGGAGCTTGGAGGCAAGCTTCTTTACTCTTTGAAAATCGAGACCCAGTTCCTTGAAAGGCTTCAGAGTGTGAGCGTTGTAGATGGTGCCATCCACACCCATCCAAAAGAATGATGTGGAGAGTAACGGAGGTTCTTTGGAGAATGTTGCAGAGATCTTTGTTGTGCTGTTCTTCTGCGGCATTCATCTAGTTTTGAGGTCTGGTGTCCTCACAGTTTTTGATCTCGACGAGGTGGATGTCGCGCCGAGGTTTGCTGAGGTCTTTAGGTCGTTGCTGTCTGGGGTTTGTGGCTCTACTGGTGGCTGGCGGTGCTGCTGAGGTGCTCCCAGTCTCCCTCAATCGCCCCCTGCCACTTCGAAGAACCCACCCCCTTACATTAGTTTTTTTGTTTTTGCGTTTTTGCAGCGATGGGAGTAACCAGTACAAAATCTGGGCGGCTGAGGTAGTGCAAACAGCGCTTGCTTATAGACCTTTCTACAGGTTTGCACTGAGTGACTGTGTTGGTGGAGTTGCAGGTTCAGTGCTATAGGGCTGGCGCCATTTGCCTGTTAAAAAAGTGGTTTTCTACGTGAGCGCGTGAGTATGCGTATACATGTGCTCACCCTCGCTCCGTTTTACAATGTGTGCAATACAGGGTTTATAAACTTTAACAAAGGGCACCCCGTTGCTCCTGAATTCGTGCTGATACTCCCAAAGAAGAGCTGATGCATCTCCTGGGGTGCAAGCTGAGTGCAGAACTTGCAAAATCAAGATAGAACCAGCCAGCTCGAACATATGCCACAGGCGAACTCCTGAGGGTCAAAAACGTGGGATTATACACGTGCTACACGACCGGTGATTACGCAGGTCTTTATGAGCACCATGCTGTGCGTGCTGTGTAGTGTTACACTACACACACACGCACACACACACACACACACACACACACACACACATACACACACACACACGCACATGCACACACACACGCACACGCACACGCACACGCACACGCACACGCCAGTGTTTCTTGTTTCGATTTTGGAAAACCTTTGTTTCACGTCACGGCCAGATTTGGCCAATTTGAAAACCTTTATTTGACGTCTTACACCCTTTTATGCCCAGCCCGCTGGGAGGCCTGCGGCCTCCCAGCAATGCTCGTGCACGTGGTAAAATGTCTCAGGCATGGCCCTAACAAAATTAAAGCATGAACACCGATACGTCCGTAAGCCTACGGGTCTGTCTGCCTTCAATGTGTACTTGGGAGGCCCATCCTTCTGCACCAGCCATGCAGGCTGCATGGCTGTGGTCTCACCTTCCATCACTCTCTCCCTTGACCCTCTTTCTTTTAGGTGAACCAACCATCCAAACAAAATTTTAAAAATGTTTAAAATTTTTGATTCCTGCGGTTCAATTTCGACCATCGCCGAAGGGCTCTCGAAGGCCTCGAAAGGCCCTTGGTCGCCGAAATGCGACGAAACGAGCAAAAGGGTCCTGCTGATCAGTGCTTCAACAACACCGCACTTCCTTCAGCATGCCAGCACGCACAAGATCTGTTCCCTGGCTGTCCCTCACCTGGCCATCATGTTTCTTCATGGGTCATAGAATATGCTGGGGGGTGTTCAAGGGAGAGGACTACAAGGGAAGGAGGGTAAACATCAGGAAATCCTAGTGGTACCTGCTGATCCTGCCTCGCAACAAAGATTGTCGTGTCCGTCCGCTTTTATTCCCGCGTTTCTCCACGCAAGACTATCCAAACAATTAGAAACACTCCTCAAAACTCTCCTCACTCTCTCCATAAACACCAAGTCAACGACCATGGTCGACGCCGAGCTCCCTCCCGTCCCGGTCCCCGCTGCCCCTGCCCCGGCTTCCGCGGGCAAGAAGAAGGCCCCCGCCAGCGCCAAAAAGCCCAAGGCTGCCCCTAAGAAGGCAGCTGGAGGCCCCAAGAAGGTCGCCAAGCACCCTGTCTTCGCTGTCATGGTCGCCGAGGCCATCTCTACCCTCAAGGAGCGCTCCGGCAGCAGCGTGCCCGCCATCAGGAAGGCCGTGGGCTCCAAGTACGCCAAGGACCTGCCCGCCAACTGGGAGAAGATGCTGTCCACCTCTCTCAAACGTTTGACCGCCTCAGGCAAGCTCACCAAGGTCAAGGCCAGCTACAAGCTGGGCGAGGAGATGAAGAAGAAGCCAGCTGCTCCCAAGAAGAAGGCAGCAGCCACGACCAAGAAGGCAGCTGCACCCAAGAAGGCAGCAGCACCTAAAAAGGCAGCAGCACCCAAGAAGGCAGCCACACCCAAGAAGGCAGCAGCACCCAAGAAGGCAGCCGCTCCCAAGAAGGCAGCAGCACCCAAGAAGGCAGCAGCACCCAAGAAGGCAGCTGCACCCAAGAAGAAGGCTGCCGCGCCCAAGAAGCCAGCTGGTGTGAAGAAGCCCAAGGCCACCCCCAAGAAGAAGGCAGCAGCTCCCAAGAAGTGAGCGCTCACGCTCTCCTCCCCCCTGTGCCACTCGTGGCAGAGAGACATGGAAACAAACGGTGTTTTTCAACACCACCTTCGCCTGTTGTTTTCTATTTTACGTTGCTCGCTTGCTTGTCATTTGGTTGTTTGGTAAACACCATCCCATCATGTACACGAATGCGATAGTTGAGTAGCCATGCCAGCTCCAGGTGGGATGTCGTGTGTCTCAACATCCACTGGGTGTTGCAGAATACAAAACAACACCTTTTCCTAATCTGTGCCGGTAGTGCGTGTTTACACTGTCTTTGTTCTTTTCAGGCTGGAGGCCTTTGTAATTCAAAGCGAACTAAACCAACTGAATTGCGTCCCTTTTTCCAAACGAGCTCTTATAAAACAACGTACAAATACCACATTCAAAAAAATTCCTGGCATTTGCATCAACTTATTGCCACACATGGAACACTAAGGGAGGAGATAGCCTTAATCCCCACAAAGGCTGCCTAAAAGAAGTGTTTGGCCCGAGGACTTGCTAGACTCAGATCATTAACTTAGTACCTAACGTGAACGGTTTTCACCTTGTGCATGCACACTTCTTCTGTAAAGTGTTGTCCTTTATATTACCATGTCACACCTATTTCCTAATATCCATGCCGCACTTACATTGCCAGCATTGTTCCCTTTTCTTTTGACTGCCAAGGAATGGGTTTTCAGGATCAACAGGTAGTTGAGATGGCAGTCCTTTTGAGGCGCTCTGTGTTCCCATGTCCCTCAACCCTGGGACAATGATGGAACTGATGGAGCCCGATCAAAAGTTTTAAGGTAGTTACGCATGCACTCCGACCAAAGAGCGTGTCTACTACCAATCGAGAATGGCACCAATAAAGAGGGTCATAGCATTTGTTTAATGACTGCGCTAACTGGTTGCGTGCACAAATGAAAGCAGTAGCGCTCTTTTCCTTTTTTCAACATAACTCAGAGGTTTACAAATTTATTAGTGCAACTGTCGATCTTTTTAATTTATTTATTTGTTGGGACCTATAGGTTGAGCAGCCATGCCAGGCTGGAGGCCTTTGTAATCCAAACTAAACTTCCTTTTTAACTGACTTGGAGCTTCCGACTGCCATACAAAAAAAATCAACGCACAGGCACGCCACACACGCTATTTCTTCCAAATTCCATGGAACTAAGCCTAATCTATAAGGCAGCACATCAATTTCTGTGTCAGGTGCCTACTCTGAGTCCGAATCATCCTCTTCTTGATAGTCTTCGTCGCTATACTCGTCAACGCGCACGTTGGGTTGGGAGTGTGGTGGGGACACAGGCACCTGTGGAGGAGTGTATATGCAAGGCCATACCATGAGGAGAAGGAAGCAAGCACGCCTCGAGAGGCTCAAGGGCAAGAGAAAGAAAATGCAGGAAAACGAATGCGTCAAAATAAGAATGCAAGTGTCTTCCTTAAGATTGCAAGGCAAGGCCTATTATCAATTAACAGCCAGAGGTTGGCTCATGGACATTTAATTGAGTGGAAACCCTTTGACAAGAGAGGGCAAAGGAGGGTGGGAATTGATGGACAAGAAAGAATATTGGGTAAAAAAATGAAAATACACAAGACACACATATGCTCACTGGCTGCCCTGGCTGTTGCTGCAGCTGGTTGTATGATTTGACAGGTGCATGTGTGTCCGAAAAGTACGCAAGCTGTTTGCCTAAGCACAAAACACTCACGGGATGCCTTGGCTGTTGCTGCTGCTGGTTGTATGACTAGACGGCGTGCTTGCGTCCCCGAAACAACGCTAGCAAGGCTGTTTACCCAAGCACGAAACACACATATACCCACCGGCTGCACTGGCTGCTGTGGCTGCTGGCCCTCAGCATCGGGGTACAGCTGTCGCAGCCACATGTCAATTTTTTGAAGGGTATCATTGTCCAGAGCCTCAAAGTCTAGCTCCAGCTCGCCTGATTCGATGCCGCTCAGCAACTCCTTGGGCAGCAGCGTCATGAGGTCTGCAGAAACAGGTGAGAGTGTGTGTGTATGTGTGTTATTAATGAGGGGGGCAGCGTCTATACAGGCATTGAACAGGCACCTGTGTTCGATGGGTGAATGATCAGATAATAAATTCACGAAGTGCACAAAACAGGCTTGGAATCATCAACCTAGGTTTTGAACCAAAGCAAACGCCCGTATAACAACCACATGTGTATTGAATCGTACATGGCAGCACAGTGTTGCCAAATGTGCAAACCCACTAACATAGACGCGCACACACACACACTTACGGTCTGCATGCTCTTCAGGTAGCTCCTGCAAGAAGCCTGCAATCTGTGATTTGCGATGTTCAGTGAGGGGTGGGGGGGGCTGCCTTCCTACTCGCCCGCTTGAGGTCACCTCGTGGCTGGCAGTGCGCGCACCAGCAGCCTGTGTGTGTGTGTGTGTATGTGTTTGTGTGTGTGTGTGTGTGTGTGTAGGGGGAAGAGGGTTGGTGGGTTTGAGTGTGTGTGTTTGTGTGTGTGCGCGTGTATGTTTGTGCATATGTGTGTATGTGTGTGTATGTTGGTCAGTGCTAGTGTAAGATTGCTTGTTTTTGTGTGCGCGTACAGACACATGGTTCAGAGTATGTGCACACATGTGATCATTTACAAAGCCGCTCTTGACGTATATGATATACGAGCAGCGTTACACAGACACACAAAGACAGACACACATATACACACACAACACACAACACCTAACTCTGGAGCATCTCCACTTTCCTGGACCGATTGTTGAAGACCTACCCGTGGGGTCTTGGCACTCCTTTGACGGCTGGCAGAGGGCTTTGCAGGGGCCTCATCATAAGCCTCTGGGTCGTACTTGGTGGGCATGGTTCCAGCTGTGGCTCTATGTATACAGTCATGTGTTTTTGTAGAGTAGTGTGTGTGTGCGTGTGTGTGTGTTTGCAAGTGTGTGTGTGTTGTGTGTGTGCGTGTGTGTGTTGTGTGTGTGTGTGTGTGTGTGTTTGTGTGTGTGCGTGTGTGTGTGCCTGTGTGTTTGGGCGTTTGTAAGTGTGCGCATGCGTGTGTGTATGTGAATGTCTGTATGTTTAGTTGTGTGTGTGTATGTGTGTGTGTGTTTGTGTGTGTGTGTTTGTGTGTGTGGGAGTGTGTATGTGTGTGTGTGTGTGTGTGTAAGTGTGTGTGTTTGTGTGTGTTTGTGTGTGTGTGTGATTGTGTGTGTGTGTGTTGTGTGTGTTGTGTGTGTATGTGTGCGTGTGTGTGTTAGTGTGTGTGTGCGTGTGTGTACCTGTGTGTTTGTGCGTTTGTATGTGTGCGCATGCGTGTGTGTGAATATCTGTATGTTTGTGTGCGTGTGTGTGTGTGTGTGTGCAAGTGTGTGTGTGTGTTTGTGTGTGCGTGTGTGCATGTGTGCGTGTGTGAGTGTGTGTGTGAGTGTGTGTGTGTGAGTGTGTGTGTATGTATGTATGTGTGTGTGTGCGTGTGTGTGTGTGTGCACTGCTGCTTTGTGTGTGTGCGTGTGTGTCTATTTGTAAATGGCTGAAATAAGCATGTGTGTTTGCGCTGCTTTCTGCTCCTGCTGTCATGGCATGTATCCAGGTCGGCATAGAAGTGCGCACACACACATTCAACATGTGCTGTAATTATCACTCTTGCTCCTCCTGCTAGGCCTATGCCCACCCACCAGGTCTCAAAGTGCTCCCTACCACACACACACACACACACACACGTACACACACACACAAACCCACACACACACACACACACATACACATGCACACAAAATTATCGACACTTCACACCTGCGCGCACGCTCTGCTCCTCCTGCTAGGCCTGTGCCCGCCCACCAGGTCTCAAAGTGCTCCTCTGCCTGTTATGCCACACACAGCGCAAACAGTGCACCCAGTCAGTCAGGAGCCACTAGCTACAAGCAAAACAAGAGGCGCACGCTCGTGCAGCAACGAATGCACACATAGTGAAAGTGCTATGGTGCGGTACGGAGCAGAAACACGTCAAGTGTGCTCTTGCACGCGTAAAGAATCAGTGATTTCACAGTGCTCGATGATGCACGAGGGAAAATTGCATCGGGGATGGCATTATTTCACCTCCGAAACACCTACATACGCTTTGTCCCGTCACGAAACATAAGCTTACACAAGGTGTGGCGGGCTGTGTGGCGGCAATGCACAAAATTGAGCACCCTTCTGAAGAGGTGCAAACACAGGACACCAAGCCACACTATATCAAGACTTGATGTAAAGGGTTGGCCAGAACCTCATAGACACACATATATGACCATATACGTGATGAAATTCCAGCCAGAAATACCGTATACACACCGTATATACATGGTTCTGGCCAACCCTAATGATGTGCGATGTGCGATGCACTAGCAGACATAAGGAAATGCAGTCCACAAATTAAATAACTTTCGTACGATCACAGAGCATAGCATAAGACACGAATGCTTTCCATTTAGTCTGGCCTGCCTGCATTGCGCTACACCCCTCCATCTCAAGCTTGCCATTTGCTGCATGGAGGTGCATGGTTATGTGTGCGTATGACAATGTGTGTGTGTATGTGTGTTTGTGTGTGCAAGCAACACACAAAGTGCCCCTCCCCTGTTTGGGCCTCCACAAAGATGAACAGCTTTCTATGTTCTGTAGGAATGTGTATGTGTATGTGAATGTGTCCTCATAAGCGACCAGCAACTCAAACACACCTTTTCCCCCACTTTTCTGAATGGGTCCCCCACAGGGTTGTACAGCTTTACGTTGGTCCAATGTTGCCGCACGTCATCGGCAAACTCCTGCGGCACACAAATTGAAATGGTTATTTTAGGTAATGCAGCACTCTCAGAGTTGTGATTTAGCTCGGCGTTGTCCAATGCTGCCACATGTCATTGGCAAAATCCTGCAGCACAAAAGCGACTAATAAGTGCAAAAAACCACACGCGTCTTTGCTGTGCTCGTGCAGGGTTGCAGCACAGCCACCACCACCACCACCGTCCCCACCACAATCCATCAGCAATCCCTCGCAGGGAAACAATCGCTGTAGCCATTACGGGCTTTGGCATCACTTTCCGTGTTGTGTGTGTGTGTGTGTGTGTGTGTGTATGTGTGCGTGTGTGTGCATGCATGTGTGTGTGTGCATGTGTGCGTGTGTGAGTGCGTGTGTGCGCACATGTGTGTGTGTATATCTTTGTGTGTGTGCGTGTCAAACCTTCCTTCCTCAGGCGACGTCTACATAAGCGGGCTGAAACTTGAGCAAAAAGGCATGTTCAGCCCAGAGTTAATTACTTTCAAGCTATTAGGAAGAATCCTGTGGCTATACAAACATGCGGGAGTCATTTGTCTTAATTATGTTGCTTGCTAGCAATTGCCCACAGCAGCATAAGCCCATGCAGAGGCGTTACTAATGCACACAGATACACACACTAAAGGTAGGCCCTTCCTGCTGGAGTTATCCTGATGTGGATGCTCATAAGACCTGCCTGTCAGGTTCACACACACAAGTACGTACACAAACACTAACTGTAATAAATTCAGAATATAATTGCGCTGCATGCAAACGTTGTCTTTGCCAGAAATCATGCACACCTACACACACCTGCGGCGCGATGTACTCTCCGTCTCTCAGCTTCCTTTCCACATCCGACAAAAAGATAGGGTTGGAGATGACCCTGTGGATTATTACACAACAAGTTTGGTGCGGGATGCAGGAATAGTGAGCGTGGCGTGACTGCCAGCACAACCAGACGTTTTGGGTACAATAAAAAAGTTTTAGAACACGATTGCATATTAATATAACACCTTGATCAGCTTTTCACATGCATATGTAATACATAAATGGCCATTCTCCACTCAAAGGGCCTGACCCTATGAATTGAATATCATCATACAGAGTTGTACTGGCATAAACAATCCACTCTCAATCACACTCATAAACTCATACACACACGCACAGCATACACTCACATACATACATACATACACACACACATGCACGCACACCCCCACCTCACCCCACCCCCCGTTACACACACACCCTACACACACACGCACACACATACACGCGCACACATACACGCGCGTGCGCGTGCGCTCGCGAGAGAGAGGGAAAGTGGGAGTGTTCATCCATAGCGCAACACAGGATTGGTACAACAGCCTGTACAGGAAGCAAGGGTGGCTCACTTGTAGTAGTCAGGCAGGACTGTTGTCTTCACAGGATGGTAAAAAATGCCCACGTCAGCCCCCAGGTCCTTCAGCACTCTTTTCAATACGTCCTGGCACTTGCTGACCCAGTTGTCACCTCCGCCTTTTAGTATGTGCGCATGTGTGTGTATGTGTGTGTGCATGTGTGTGCATGTGTCTGTATGTGCAAGTATGTTCGTGTGTATGCGTGTGCTTACGTGCATGGGCGTGAATAGTGTATGTAACTGCATGTGCATGTAAATGTGCATACATGTGTGTGTTTTAGCGTGTGCGTGGACGTGGGTGCTCACATGTGCGTGTGTATGTATGTATGTGTGTATGCGTGTGCTTACGTGCATGGGCGTGAATAGTGTATATGACTACATGTGCATGTAAATGTGCATACATGTGTGTGTGTTAGCGTGTGCATGGACGTGGGTGCTCACATGTGCGTGCGTGTGTATGTATGTAAGTGTGTATGCGTGTGCTTACGTGCATGGGCGTGAATAGTGTATGTGACTGCATGTGCATGTAAATGTGCATACATGTGTGTGTTAGCGTGTGCGTGGACGTGGGTGCTCACATGTGCGTGCGTGTGTATGTATGTATGTGTGTATGCGTGTGCTTACGTGCATGGGCGTGAATAGTGTATGTGACTGCATGTGCATGTAAATGTGCATACATGTGTGTGTTAGCATGTGCGTGGACGTGGGTGCTCACATGTGCGTGTGTAAGTATGTATGTGTGTGCGTGTTTATGTGTGTGTGTGTGTGCGCGTGTGCATGTGTGTGTATGTATGGATGTGCGTGTGTGTATGCGTGTGCTTACGTGCATGGGCGTGATTAGTGTATGTGACTGCATGTGCATGTACATGTGCATACATGTGTGAGTGTGTGTGTTAGCGTGTGTGTGGACGTGGGTGCTCACATGTGCGAGTGTATATGGGTGTGCGTGTTTATGTGTGCGTGTGCGTGTGTGTGTGAGTGTGTGTTTGTGTGTGTGTGTGTGCGTGTGTGTGTGTGTGTGTGTGTGTGTGTGTGCGTGTGTGCAGGCTGTGCACAAGTTGCTTGAACCAAACCTACCTGCTGCAGCGCGCGCAGGAGTATGCGGTTTCTTCAAGGGGGGAGGCTGCTGTGGCCGCACGACCTGCATGCAGGCGCAGGTACACGTGAACCATGCCCTCGCTGCTCCCAACAGCACACAAACTGTAACCAGCTTGTCAGCCACCCACAGGCATGGCAGAGGGGTCTTGGATGCGGTAGCCAGCATGCCTGAGCCTCTCAATAATCCCCTCCAACTTCTCCACCGCCTTCTTGTCATAAAGCTCCAGCTCCACGGCCTTTTCGATAGGGAGTTTCGCAGCGCTACAGCTCTGCATACCACCCAATACGTCTGATGGACATATTACAGAGCCATCATCCAAATGCAGAAAGAACCGTTTGCGAGAATTCCCTTGTTGCATCCTGTGCAATTGCCACACAGTCAATTTGTACCTAAATAAAAAATAATATAAGCTAAAGGGTCAACCTGTGCAACAAATGAGAAAAAGAATCAAATCTATGGACTAAAGGTACATGTTGTGGTTGGGCGGGCGGGTCCAAATTCAAATTCGAAGACAATGGAGGCAGCTGATGCAGCAAGAGCTCAGGTATTCCTCAATGACATGACAAACACATACGCGCACACATGTGCGCGCAGATACACACACACACACACACACACACACATGTACACACACATGCACATACGCACGCATGCACACACTCACGTGCACGCAAACACACACACACACTCACAAACACTCACACTCACACACACACACACACACACACACACACACACACACACACACACACACACACACACACACACACAAACACAAACACACACAAGAACATGCGCATATGCGTGCGCACACACACACACACACACACACACATACACACACGACACACACACACACATACACACACGACACACGCGAACGCACACATGCACGCACGTGTACATACGCGTGAGCCCACGCGCACTCCCCCCCCCATTTTAAAATACGCAACTCACACAAGCACAAAAAGCGTTCAAGACTGGCAAGCCTCCTCACACCCTACTGCAGCACGCACGGAATCCTAGGCCTCCCTTTGCCCCAGGCCCTTCTGATGTATTCTACAGTCTGTCTGCCAATGGACTTACGAGCCCCACCCACATCCCCAAGCTAGGGCGTTCTTTGCGTACTGGTGAGGCATCGTGGTGGAACAAAATGTCCAATGGACGTTGTGTGTGTATGTGTGAATGTATGTTTACGTGCATGTCCATGTTAGCTGTACGTTGTCACATAACCCTCTTCACATTTATGGCTGAGACAAGAACGTTAAATGCCTGGTTCCTCACATTTCTACACGGTACTTCAATTGGATGCGCAGGATCGAGGCACTCTTCTCCGCTGGCAGCTTCTTCTGACAGATCAGGGCCTGGTCTCCTCAGCCAGATTGACGCGCAGTTAGATGCAGGTGAGTGTCACATGCTTCTTTTTTCAAGCGTTTGTTATTCCATAATTCCATTGCGTGGCCAGATAACTCAATTGCAAGACTTTAGTTTCCCACTCTACCTTAAAGGTTGTCATGCACGGAGCCCTGCCTAGCATTAATGAGAGCGTTTTATTACTTTGAATTGGAGCTCCTTAGCTCTGCTAAGAAGCAGCGAAATATTTAAAACCCTGTCTTCCTTGTTTTGCAGGAGGAAGGGACGGAAGCTTTTCACCTGCAGGAGGGAGGCAAGACCTGCCACTCAAGGGCAAGCAGCCTGTTTGTGCTGGCATGCACCCGGACATGGGGTAAGATCTGAGTGTAATTTGACGCTTGGAGCTTGTACCGTCAAATTCACTTGTGTATGCTTTGGCTCGGTTTGAGTGCATCTGCTCGGTTTCACTGGCCAGGTGTGGTGTGTTGGCGTGCTGTGTAATATGCAGACGTCTTGGAAACTAGTTTTGCTGCAACTACAAACGTGCATGGCACGCAATTGACGCAGTGGCGCTACGTCAAGACAAGGGTATCTTTAGATCAACTGTTTGTCTTGCGCCTCCCGTGCTTTTTCTGTGCTCTGCATTCACATGTAAGTATCTTTCCCTCAGGTGCTAGCAAACCCCAAGCCAATCTCTGCCAGGTCCAATTGGAATATCAGGTTGTGTATTGCCGCCCTGATCTACAGCAAGTGCGGAGTGGGAGAACAAAGAGAGCACGTCCGATGAGGACCTATAAATTCATGTCCACTAGCAATTCTTCAGTAGCCACCGTTTGCAGTGATTGACAGGAACTGAGGAGGCTGTTGCCCACACCATTCCACTGGCACAACGGCCCTGTTGCTTTGGACCATAACTAGCTGCACTCAACACTTCTTTGCCATCGCCTCCAGTGACTGGGAGGACTGGGAGAAGGAGCAGTACTTTGCCGGCTCTGTCACCCACACCTTTCCATTGGCGTCACGGCCTGGCGCCTTGGATCAAGGACCCCCTGTGTGGCCTTGTCCCCACCCACTTCCGCCCCCACGCATGGTCAAGGCACAGGAGGTGGCATCCGTCATGTGCGTGCCACGGTGCTCCTTTGCTCCCTTTATGTCTTAATTGTGTGTGTATGTGTTGTTTTCATGTGTGTGAGAGTGTGTGTGCGTGATTGCGTGTGTGCGTGTACGTATGTGTGTGCGTCTGCGTGTGCGTGCGTGTGTGTGCATTGTGTGTGTTCAAGGAGTGACCCTCCAACAGCCCCTTTTCCCAGGAGGTAGCAGCTGTCTTGCGTCCTTCTTGCAATAAACTTTATCATTGTGCTGAGGAAACCAGATCATTTAAAACTGTGCTCATTTTTATCACCCTTGGCACAAAACAGCACTTGATCTTGCATGCACTCACGCATACACACAGGCACCTTTTTTCCCACAACATGCAGGTCAGGAGACACAGACGGGGGCATTGACCTGCGCTTGATGGACCAGTACTTGTCCTTGTTTACGGGGAAACGCGCATCAGGAACAGCAGAGGAAAAATTCGATGCTGTGGGTGCTCTCATGATGGACAGCCCAAGTGAGTGGGATTCACACACCGAAAAAGAAGAGCGATGTTACACAGGATGAGGTTGATGCTGTGGGTGATCTCATGATAGACAGCCCAAGTGTGTGGAATTTAGGCACTTTAAGAAGTCGGGAAAAAAAGACTGTAATGAGACGAGTTTGATGCCGGTGGTTACATTTTGTGCGCACATTTTGTTACGTGCAAGTGAAAAGGTATTCTGAGAAGAAATAGACGAGCAAAAAAGGGCTGATGCTTTGGAAAGGGTTAACACTATCAATCATCATGATGAGGAGTTCAAGTGATTGAGATCTCTGGTACTCTGAGGTGGAGAAAATTGGCGTAAGTTGAGAAGGAAACCCAGGCGTTTTGGTGCTGTGGTTTTGCTTGTGATGAGGAGCCATAGCGTTTTTTTAGTGGTCCTTCAAGACACAATAAACCCGCAGTTTCAATACTTTGGCACTCGTCTGAAGAAATTTAAAGGCATAACATGTTGTAAACAGTTGAGTAAGTTCCCTGATTGGAGAGCCCAGGGGAAGGTCATAACTATTCTGGGAACATGGATGAAGCGAGGGTTTGTACGAAGCTGGATTGTTTTGCAAACAGCAAGTTGCACACGCACCCCAGCTCATATACACACATCAGATGCACGCAACACACACAACACACACGCACAGAGGAGGAGCGTGCCAACCTTGCGTTGCTGGGCCTGGACCGACCCACGCTAGAGAAGCAGAGCGTGGCCCCACACCACATAAACCGGCTGTACCACCTCCTGCACTCGAGCGCCATGGGCTTTGCCCTCACTGTGGCAGCTGAGCAGCGCCGGCTGGCAGGACTGCTGTCCACCAAGGTGTGTGTGTATCTGGAGAGTTGGCCAGAACCGCGTATGTACGACATTCAGACATTTTGACATGATACTTTGGAATGGAAATATACGTGTGGCATATTCGTCGAGGGTGTATATTTAAATGTATGGGTATTTATGCTATACACGCACGCCCCGGCCAGCCCTGCTTGGATCTGCCGTGCTTCTTGTGGAGTGACGGGCACCATGGCTGATGTCCACATTTTTGTACTGACAGGGCAGCACATTGATTTGGATAGCTGGGCTGGTTATAAGGGTGCATATTCGCTGGTGTGTGTTGTGTGTGTGTGTGGGTGTGTGTGTGTGGGTGTGTGTGTGTGTGTGTGTGTGTGTGTGGTGTGTGTGTGATGGAGCCATGGAATACCGTATAGGCTTAAGCCGGAGATACATGATCAAGAAGACTTTGATACGGTTTTGTATGCTAAAACTTAAGGAAATCTGCTCAAGAGGCGCTTAACCTATAAAGTTGCTTTTGCCGGTCCTGCCAGATACTGGCTATATATCCAAATGCTCAATTTTTGTTGATGAAGCACATATGCTCATACACACGTGCTCTCCAAAAGGACACACACACATGCATACACACTTCCGTGCACACGCACAAACACTCACAGAGACATGTGCTTATGCACACACACACACACGACTTTATGCTTTGATGTGTAAAGATGGAATATACTTGGCACAGACCTGAGAACCCACAAAGCAATACTGGAGCCAACCTATCTTCCCCTTGTCCTGCAAAACTGATCACTCCATGCAGCCTGGAATGCCTTTACAAGACCGCCTGCTTGCTTTTGTGATGGGCTACGAGGCTGACCTCCAGGTGGGGTGGTGCAGTGTAGTGACATTGCTGAGTTGGTGTCGATGTTTAAGGTGGTGCTAATCTGAAGCTCATCTTCAGTTAAGGGAGGTGTTAATAAAAATGGCGGTGCTCAGGTGGGGCTGGTGTTAAGGTTAGGTACTGTCTATATAAATAATAGTACTCATTTGAAGCTGACTTGTAAGTGAAAAGCTGCACAGCACGCGAGCGTAGCGCTCACCCGTCCACCCAAGAGTACGCACTAGGTATCATTTCACAAACAAACTGTCATTATTAAGCCATTGAACACGCTGCGCTCGTAGGAGGAGCTTGTGCCGCATGGCGCCACAAGCACGAAAGCCAGAGAGAATGGGTGGGATAGTGGAGAAGGCTGTGTTGATGATGAGGGCGTGCGTATGCTTGCGCGAGAGGCAGACCTCAAGCTTTCTCCGCTCTCAAGCCAGGTGAGCTGTGAGGGTGTGAGGCCCGCTTGATTTGCATGCGATGTGGACGGGGACCAGCATTTTTGGGCTGCCAATTGCATCCACTTTCAAATGACCCCCAAACGATAAAATGCAGTAAAACAGAACAACAAGCATTCATGTCTTTTAGGCATCCATCATAAGAGTTCCATAATATTTAGGATCTGTGGTATTGGAATAAGGCAAGAGAAACTGGTCTATGTCTGGTATACTCAGACGTGCATAGGAGCACAGGCGCACAGCTGCACACACGCATACAAATCCACGCATACAACGCGTGCGACCATGCACACATACAGACTCCAGTTCCCTTGCTAAAAGTGCATAACAAACACATACACACGTAGAGACGTAGACACACGTGTATACACACACACATGCATATACAGGACCTGCTGTTAGAGCCTGACAAAGTTGTGGATATGGACGAGGTGCGTGGTGTTTGCTCCTTTTCATGGTGCCTTTGAGAGGTCAGTGGTGAGCCTCAGTGGTGCGCCTCTTTGTGGTGCTCGTCGAACCGTACTTCGTCTTTGGCGTTCAAAAACAAGCCCATTACTTTTTGCCAGTCAGTGCCTACGAGTCTCCACCCCAGACCTTGGCCATTATCGCCAATAAACCAAACATTACACTGGCTATTCTGTAACACTGTGGTCTCCTTTGTGTGTTTTTCTTCTTTGTCCTTTTAGTGATTTGGAGGGTAGGGTGATTACGGCGCTTGCCTGGAGCCTTGCTAAAAGCTTAACAGGTGCAGGTCTCTTTCAGCTTGTTCTTCAACAGGCCATCAACATGGCAGCAGCCAGGATGGTGTGTCAGGGGGAAAACGTTGCTGGCAAGTACTGTGTTTGAATTGATTTCATCCATGGAAGCTGTCACATTTGTTTCCAAGCCATCGGTGTTGCAGCAGCAGGAGAGAACGCGTAGCGGCCACACAGCAGCTTGCAGCGGCAAGCGTGTAAAAGGCATCTGGCTGCTTTGGTTATCCAACCCATGTAGATCTGCTGTCATCACAGGCCATTGGCATGGCAGCAGCAGGGAATGTGGTGGGGCTACGGCGGCTGCTTGGCCGTTATCGCCAGCTTCACAAAGCTGTGAGAGGGCGCTTGGAAGGGAGGCTCAAGCACGAAGTTGAGCGTGCCCAGCGCATACAGGTGAGGCCATATCTTTCGTTTAGTGCGTTGGGGGATGCGGATAGTGCTTGATCGGCTCACCCTGGCTACTTTTGTCATGCCAGTCATCTGGATGCCAGTTATATGGAAAGACTGTTCGGAAAGATACACACATGTTGTTGCTGATGTATGTAAGATGAATTGGAAACAAGGGACGGTTTACACATGCTACACACGCAAACACAACATTTGCGTACATACACATGCCTGTGCAACAATCATACTCACAGAATAAGCTAGACACAAGAGATGAGGAGCTGCGCCAGTGCATGCAGCAGCTGGAGGTGTCAAACGCGTGAGTGCACAGGCTCAGGTGCTTGCAGCACGAGATGTTGTGGTGCTGGTAATGATACTGATGCTGCTTAATTGTTGCTTAACGTGGCTGTTCGTTTCGTTCAAATTTGGCATGTCTCATGTTCGTAGCTCTTGGGCTCTGGTGCTTGGCCACGTAAGTCTTGTGTTTTGACTTTGGTTCCTTGCAGCTGGTAGTGTTCAGTTGTATCTCACGACTGGTACATTGTAATGACGAGTGGCTGGCACAAGTCTTTGCACAAGGCTCAGGTACCACGGAAGGAGATTTGGCCAAACTGTTCATGTTTACAGGAGTAAGGTTGGATGCAATCAAACATACGTAGGGTTGGCCAGAACCATATATATAATATGGTGCATACACGGTATATGTGGCATGGAAATCATCTAGTATATGGTCATATACGGTGCATATATACGGACAGCTCTGGCCAACCCAAAACATGCGTTGTGCCTTTGAAGGTGTACATGTTATATGTTATGTGTACATGTTACACATTATGCCTTTCAAGGTGTACATGCTATGTGTGCATGTTATGTGTGGAAGGCGTTCCATCTGGCACGTATCCTGGCAACATATGTCATCCTTGGTCTGCACCCACCCCTTCCTGACTTAAAGGCCCTGCACAGCGCAGTGCTTTGAACGTTGTTATTAAAAAAATTGTAATTATGGAAGTAAAGAGGCCTGGCTTTAGATAACAAAGATAAAGAGGAAAAACCGCGCAGGCAGTGAAAAACCATTCCTCACATGTATTGAGGAGAAGGAGCCACTTTGGTGAATGAAAAAAACCCTCTTGCCGTCATCAATCTTACCAGGGAAGCAGAGGGAGCTGGATCCCGCATCCAGGAGCTAGAGCTGGAGCTGGCAAGGGAACATGAGGTGAGGGGCAACATGTAACTCTTCAAACACACACACATACACACACACGCGTAAACACATATAAGCATACATGCACACCGACACATGCATGCATGCACTACACACACACTCCCACACACTAATACACAGGGCATAGTGGCAGACCAAGCACACACACACACATGCACACACATGCACAACGCACACATACACACACCAAAACACAGGTCATAGTGGCAGGCCAGGCATCAAACGAGGCGCTCAGGGACGAAATCACAGACATTGAGGCCCAATGGTAAGTGAAAGGAGCCAAGAGGCATGATACACACAGAGGCCATAAGGAGTGGTCAGGGGTTTGGACCCTTTCTCATGCAATAAAGGAATACGATCTAAGTTCTAAGCATGCTCGTTACCCCTCACACCATGATGATATGTGCCTTGCGCAACCCATTCCCTGCACACCCAAAAACCCTGGATGAACACATTGATAAATCAAACATTTCAGGGCCGCCCAGCAGGCTGAGACCGTGTCTCGTGTCACGGACCAGCTTCAGACCCTTCAGCAGGTGGGTGTGGAAAAAAAGAGTAAGAAGAGGGGGATTTAAGAATCAAGTTAGGACGCAGTGCTTGGCCTTGTTTGCTCAGGCCCCCTGACAAGGTGTGCTTGTGCTTATTCTCTGGCTATCGTGGAGATGCTGGCTGAGCTATGAAGCCTATGGCACTTCCGCTTTTGGCTAAGGCTGTGAAACTGAGCTTCATAGCACGACATTCAAAACCTGTGACAGCAAGCACGACATGCTGATACCAAGACCGTTTCAAGCCTAGGTGCGGGGTGTAGAGGGCTCTGGTATCGCCACATTTTATTTTGTGTGTCGTTGTCATCACATCTAACATGTAACTGTCATCTGATGTATGAAGTGAGTGGGAGAGTGGGAGAGGAGGCCTGGGTCATGGGTCATGCATTTTGTTTAGTACACGACGCTCGCAACAACAAAGGGCTCAGCTCAAAGCGCTCGACTCAAGATTCCCTGTGCTCACTGCTCTCAACCCATGATCGTTCCTGCTTGCATCCTCGTCTAATGGACCACCACTGCTCTTACCGCTGTTCTACACCATCCCTGTGTGGCGTACATTGTATTGCTGTGTGTGTCGTAATGTCTATGCCCTTGTCCCACGATTGCCTGTGCACCTTGAAAACACTCACACTTCTTATACTTTTGTTACTTGGCACCACCATGCACATTTGTACACATACCCATACGTTCACACACGTACTCACACAGCAATCTGAGGGCGAACTAGACCTGAGGGAGCAGTACCTGCAGCGCTTGCGTGAACTAGTGACGTTGCAACTAAGGTGCGACTGAAAACTAGCTGGCACACTTCACTAAGCGGCATTAGAAGCAGTGCATGTATGCCTGTGTGCTTGCGAGTACAATGCATGAGATTTTGGATGGGACCATGACACAAGCATTTTTATGGGCGCTTAAGGCAAGTGGCATGAAACTATAAATCTTTATGCTTGGTGCAGGAGGCTGCAGGAAGCATAACTTTTGGACGACATGTGTGATTAAAATTTATATATTCGGAATCCTGGCGTTGAGAGCTATCAATTGGTACATATATGGGTCCAATCGGAGGGGGGGGCGGGTCCGGGGGGGTCCAGAGTTTTTTGGACCCCCCCTCCAAAAGTTTACTGGGTCACTCCTACAAAATTTTAAACATATCATCGGAATCCTCAGCTCAAGCCAGGTCAACTGGCACCCTTTTTGAGCAAAATGGGTGAAAGGGGGGGTCTGTAGACATGTCCAAAAGTCAGAGGCACACGTGCCCGGGTGCAGGCCGCGGGGTGAGTCAAGCCACTGGAGCAGCAATTCACTTAAAACTTCCAGGATTGTGCCAGCATGAGAAAGTCAGTGAAATTTTGAAGAAATGGAAGCAATGTGGGGCTGTACAAGCCAGTTGTGGGTGCCTGGAGGGTCACGTGTGCATGGGCATCCGTATCTCGGTTTTTGCCCCATAGCTATGCAACACTTCAGTTTCAGGTCTTGATGAGTATGCAGATGGATGCCTGCTTTAAAAAGGAGTGGATTGGTACCCTTTTTGTTTAGGTGGGGGCACTAGAAGGGGGGTTTGGGGGGGGGGGGCCCTCAGGGGTGTCCACCCCAAAAAGTAAACGTGTCGCAGCGTGTCGTCCAAAAAAAAAGCCTCCTGCTTGGTGTATGAATTGTGTTGTATGCTTTGGACAGGAGCTGGCAGCAGCAAGGGCAATGCAGGTTGTGCTTGTGTTCACACTTTTTGCCCGATGAGTTTGCAGGCATAATTGCGAGGTATGCAGCTCTCAACGTTATCATCTCAAGCCATAATTGCTTGATTTTTCTGGCTGCACAGTATGTAATTCTAGCGCCCTGAACAGGAGTTGGCAGCATTGGATGCAACAATGCATTCGTTTACACTGGTCCCCTTATCACTTGCAGGCATGACCATGAGGCACGAAAGGCTAAGCGCCTTGAAGAGGAGCTGGCAGAGGTGAGGGCTGTGGGCCAGTCTGCTGCTGCGGAGGCAGCTGCACTCAAGCTATGGAGGGGCAGGTGAGAGAACGTAGCACTTGTCAAATTTGCGGAGGTCTGCTCTATAAAATTTGTGGAGGGGCAAGTGGGCCAGGTGGAGGGGAGAGTGTGTTGAAGTAGGTAGAGGAAGGTGCAATGGGCATGTCGGACGGAACAATTGTAAGAGAGGCAAGGTGGCGAGGTTAAAGAGGATGTTAGGGGGCAGGAAGGGGTGCAAAAAGCTATTATGAGGGAGTTGTATGGGAACAAGTGTAGGGCAAGGAGGAGTGGGCTGCGCGAGTCGGGACAAGGATGAGAAGCTGGAGGCAAGGAGGTGTTTGTAGATAGGATTTAGGTGGATAAAGAGGTGTTTGTAGCATGTATTTGGGTGGGCGTAGGGTGAATTAATGGGGTGCTCAAATATCCTACACCTTGAACATATTTCAGAATTGGGGAGTAAGTGATGAATAGGGTGCCCATACCACCTGACATTGGTGTGTGACGTGAAGAAATCACCCCCACAACTCAATCCCTTGCTTGGGGTGCTGGGGGGCAATCAAAAAGGGGTAGTGGAGGCATGCGATAGTAAAAGTCATGGCAATCAGGAGAGTGCCAAGATCATGCAGGGCTGTGAAACGTAATGACAGTGCAACGGCTGTGAGGTGCGCCAAGATGTAAAAGGCGTGAGGTGGGTCCCCATTTGCTGTGTAGGCGCTCCCAAACGCTCGCAGCACCTATCACCACCTCCATCGCTTGAAGTGTGATGCAAATCAGAATACACATTTTTCCAGCTCGCCTTATAGATGAGGCTACTCATACCCATTTACACGTGCCTACCAATGTTTTTGCTATAAGTAGTCGTGCTGTTCCTTGTACGCAGGCTAGAGGATCGAGCTGAAAATGCAGAGGGCTGGGCTTTGGCCTCAAAAGTGTCTGCCTTTGATGGCGTTCGGGCACTGTCCAAGGAGAAAGCCGCACACAAGGCAACACAAGGTAACACACCCTCACGCTTTGGAGCTGCACAGCAAGTGGTATAGGCACAAGTAAATTGAAGTAATGCTGCGACCAAAACTACTGTTACTGCTGTACGCAGATCGCTTGCACATGCTGGAACATCGAGTGGAGTACGCACGCACTGCTGCAGCCGATCAGCATGCTCGGTTTACCACAAAGGTACTCGTGCACCAAGGCACTCTCAATTCCTGTCCACATCAACTTGTCACATTGCTTGCGCAACACTTCTTGCCAGTGCAATTGTTCCATGTTTATTGCATACTTTGCGCCTCTTTTGGTATTTCAAAGCTCCATAACCACTCATCTTGCGCTTTTGCTTATCTAAAAGCATCATTCCAAAGGTCAAAGTTACGCTTGCCTTCTTTGTACATTTAGTATATCATCATTGCAATATTCAGTGATATCCAGTTCATTACTTATCTAGGAGCATTGGTGCAAAGTTCAAAGTACCGTGCTTGCCTTCTCTGTCACACCTCACCTCACGCCGGAATTCCCAGCACTGCACTGCTGCAAGAAAAAAAGCATCATCATTTCTGCTGCCACGTCCGCACGCAAACACGCAAACCCACAAACACACTCATACGCGCACGTTGCCTATCTGCAAAATCACTGATGAGTATGACCATGAATACTATCACCTCACCTCACACCATGCCGGCACACGCTAATCAAAAATTGATTTTACAAGTGTGCCTGCTCCCACACCCTTTACAAGGAGCATTGCCACTCGCCAAGGTTTAGATAGGGCCTAGGTAACTTCTTGCATTGCCCACGCCGCCCCACACAGATTAAGGAGCGGGTTGCAGCCGCCACGGAGGCAAACGCAAAAGCCATCAAGCTGCAGCGGCAGCTAGACGAGGCGCGTGACATGGCACGCATCAGGTGGGCTACCTTGCGACACCCTCATTCACCGTTATTTAATAATACTGTGCTTGTGCAGGGCAGTGCAGTGCAGTGCCTAGACAAGGCAAGCGTCAGGTGGCCTAGCTAGAGGGCACCCTCTCAGTTGCTTAAAATAAAACATTTTGGTGCCCATGCAATGTCCAGACAAGGCACATAATATGGCACGCATCAGGTAGGCTGCATTGCAGTATCCTCTCATTCCCTTTAATTAGCACTATGTACATGCGGTGCCTAAATGAGGCGCATGACATGGCACATCATTGGTGTGGATACTTACCGTTCCTTTTCTTTGCGTAAAGTACATGACGTTTAGTGTGTGTGTAGCAAAAAAGTTCAGCCGCAACACACAAACACACACACACACATGTACACATGTATGCTGGTATATGCGCACATACTTAACAAATATACCAGAGGGGGTTATCTGAGGCCAAAAATGGGTATACTTTTTGCATGCTCCTAGGGCAGGTGGCCATAACCTGCAGGTTTCAAGCTCAGCTCTGATATGTGATTCCAATGCAGCTGAGCTTGAAACCTGCAAGTTTTGGCCACCTGCCTCAGCAGCCGCGGCGTGAACCCTACTTTTTGAGCAGCCATATGCTGTAATTGACCAGCCAGCGCACCAAACTGAGTGGTTTTTTGTGTTTTGGAGTCCCTATAATATATAAAGATCATTGAAAAAACAATGGAGCAGGAAGAGCAAGTGGTTGGCAAGATATGCAAATTAATGTGCCATTCCCCCTGGAAAGCACCCATCTAGGGTACAGGTGCACGACGTGTGCTTTTAGTCCTGTCATTCTGTACGCAGGGCGACTTGTCTAAATCTGAGCACATGCTCGGGTAGCTTATAAAGTCAGTATCAGTTTGAAGCTAGGCTGGGTCCAATTTGATGAATTGGCGTGTGAGAAGTTGCACCTTTCATGCAAAAAATGTTTTGGCTTTTGCCCAGATAACAGCCTCTGCAAATATACACACACAAACAGATACACACACGCGCCCACACGCAGGTACACGCGCACACAGGAGGAGTTCTGTCAAACACAATGCATAATTGTTACATGTTATCCAAAAATGACATGTGCTAGGGGGAAAAACAAGCTAAATCCTCACTACATATGACTAGGGTTGGCCAGAACCATACATTTATAGGTATGTATGGTGTAAATACGGTACTTTTGGCAGGAAAATCACCATGCATACGGTCATATACGGTGTTTATTTACGGTTCTGGCCAACCCTACATATGACGTTCCAGGCTTCTAAGCTGGACTCATTCCTCTCTCAACTACCATTGCCATGTGCCATTTAAATATGGCGTGAAATAGGTGCCGGAGCTTGAACGTGTTAGTTTCGCTACTTTGTGTTTATCACATAGCTCAATCGCTTCGAGTTCACACATCATCACGTGCAGGACCTTTGAGCTGGACTCTGCAAGAGCTGGGCAAACCGCTGCAAAGCAGACGGCAGACCGGATTGGCCGGGAGCAGTTTGACATGCAGGTGCAGAAGATGGCTTGGGCACGTGGCATGCAGTGTATTTGTGTGTGTGCTACACATGGCATGCAGTGTATATGTATGTGTGTGCGTGCTACACATGGCATGCAGTGTATTTGTATGTGTGTGCGTGCTACACATGGCATGCAGTGTATTTGTGTGTGTGCTACACATGGCATGCAGTGTATTTGTGTGTGTGCTACACATGGCATGCAGTGTATTTGTGTGTGTGCCACACATGGCATGCAGTGTGTTTGTGTGCTGCACATGGCATGCAGTGTATTTGTGTGCTGAACGTGGCTTGGAGTGTGTATAAGTGCATTCAGAGTATCATGCATGCAAACTGCAGCACGACATGCAGTTGCAAAGAGCATGACATGCAGCGTGTCTCGATCAGTAATTGCTAGGTCTAAAGTTTGGATAAATAAATTCCTCCTAAACTAATTCAACTACAGGGTGTCCTATGCAATGCCTGTTTGGTTTTGATATGAACAAGCCAACTGGCATACCTGGCATCCATACCTTAAGATTGTTGGAAAAGACCGGAATGACGTGTCTCTTGTGAATTTCCCCTTTATGTTGTGTATCAACTGGGCTTGCCACAAATCGTCAAGCTTAAATATGCCTTACGTACAAATGTACACAGGCAACGATGATCCAGCTTGAAGCCAATTTGAAAGATACCCGGAAGCAGGTGTGTGATTGGATTAAACTGGAAAGTCTTGAAGCCCCTCCTCATTAGGGAGTTCATTCATTGGATCAATTAGGAAATGCTTTAAGCTGATGTCCACAGCAACAGATTTATACAAACACTGGCAATAAGAAGAGCATGTCAAGCTTATGTCAACTCTTGGGATGCAGACGGGAGAAGGCCTGCTGCTGTGTGCAAAGTACATGAATGTGGCACAAATGCAAGTGTTTGTATGTGCGTTTGGGATGCAGACGGGAGAAGGCCTGCTGCTGTGTGCAAAGTACATGAATGTGGCACAAATGCAAGTGTTTGTATGTGCGTTTGGGATGCAGACGGGAGAAGGCCTGCTGCTGTGTGCAAAGTACATGAATGTGGCACAAATGCAAGTGTTCTTATGTGCGTTTGGGATGCAGACGGGAGAAGGCCTGCTGCTCTATGTAAAATACATGAATGTGGCACAAATGCAAGTGTTTGTATGTGCGTTTGGGATGCAGACGGGAGAAGGCCTGCTGCTGTGTGCAAAGTACATGAATGTGGCACAAATGCAAGTGTTCTTATGTGCGTTTGGGATGCAGACGGGAGAAGGCCTGCTGCTGTGTGTAAAATACATGAATTTGACACATTTGCAAGTGTTTGTATGTGCGTTTGGGATGCAGACGGGAGAAGGCCTGCTGCTGTGTGCATGAATATGTAACATGTGACATGTGCATGAAAGCGTCACATGCGTGAGTGTTATTGCGGACACCATAAATGTGTATACCTATATGTATGGTTCTGGCCATCTCTAGTATTGCGGTGTGGCCACAGTCCCTGTCTGCACACGGCTTATATTATGGCAAGCACCTGTATCCACACTATTCCTACTTACCCCACCTTTCTCACAAAACAGCAACTTGCCACACGCGCTGCTTCCCAATCCCTTCCACACTGCAGACTTTTGAAGACAGCGCTGATTGTATATTGCTCCTACCTACCTTTTCTCATGCATGAGCAATTTTACCACACGCACTGCCTTCCCAAACCCTTCCTTACTTCAGGCTTCTGAAGACAGCGCTGACGCTACAATCCTTCGTCAGGTCAATGATGAGCTACAGGTAAAGCTTCGCTTAGGCTACTTGCTTCTCTTAGGTACTTGCTTCTCTTCTCTTAGGCTACTTGCTTCTCTCCTCTTAGGCTACTTACTTCTCTTAGGCTAGAGGTGAAGCTGCCCTGAACCCTTATTACACCATTTGGGACCAAAGCTAGGATCACACACACACACACACACACACCTTTGCAAAAGCTAAAAGTACGACCACCCGGACATAGGGATAAATCGATGGGGTAGGCTTGGGTCTTTCGCTTTCTGAATGACTGCGGCAACATACCGTAACCACTGTTGCATGACTGCGTACATGGCCACCCGGTGCTTGAGACCTGCCACCTTTGCGCTTCACCCAGCACGCCCATGTGTACTCGTGGTGTAGGAACTGCCTACTTGTGTGTGAGATATGTACCCCGGTGATGAGCCGTTTTTAGTCTGAGTGCAAACAGGCAGTTAACTCATACACAAGCACGTGCACGCACGCACAGCTTTGCGCTTAGTGAGCATAAGTTATTTTTTGTCTGTTCATCCTTAGCCACATCCTAGCTTAGACATGCATACTTATATAAGAAACGTGAGCATACTGGTTTTGAGTTATGGATGTATGTAGCAGAGCATTGGCATAGATAAGTGTGTGTGTGTGTTTGTGCAAAAAATTTGGTACTTTTGCCTTCATGCATGTGCACGGCGATGGTGCATTGCGCAATGGTGTGGCGCATATGCGCAGCCTTGGTGCATATGCACTGGAGTGTGGTGCATGTACTGCAATTTCATACACACGCACCAAACACCATGACTACCGTGCAGGCTGAGTTAAAGACGCTCCGTGCCCGGCTTGATGACCTGGATGAGTTTGCGAGCAATAAGGTAATTTTAAGCTTCTGTCTTTTGTCTTATTTTCTTCCTAAAGCATGCCATGTGCACATAATGATGTGTTTAGCATTTATGCGGTTTTCTTTCTGTTGGTAGGCACCACGAGCTTGTTTTGCTGCACTCTTATACAAAGAAGTCTGTGCTTAACATTGGCAGATGTTTAAAACGAGACGCAACAGATTGATTGTCTGGCATATACTACCCAATGACACATACACCCACACTCTCACACACAAACCTCCTTATTATATCCAAATTCTTGGTCGGTACAAGGACGTTGTGTGATACCATACACAATTGTACCAGGCTTAAATACGTCCAGGCACCCATCTTATATCAAGATGCTTCTCCTAACTCAATAGTTACTCACGTCCACTCATGGTTACTATGCTAATGGTTACTAATACCATGGTCAGTAATACTCATGGCCACGCTTACCACGCTGTGCCTTGTGTAGGAGATGACGGAGGCAAAGCTGGAAGCAAACGCAAAGGAGCTGGCTGCGTTGAAGCAAGCCATAGCGGACCTCAATGCAGCACACAGCGCCTTGGCAGGAGAAGCGACGAGACTGCTGCAGAGAGAGGTGTGGAATTGTTACAAATGGAACGCGATGGAATCTCAAATCAATTATAAACGATCCATTGCAGAGAGGGATGACTGAGCTTTCGTTTGGGCATGCTTTCAAATGTTCCTAGGACGCATTCACCCTAACCTGACAGGCAGCTTTCAAGCTTATAATTCATTAACAGCTTAGGACCTGCCAGTGTCAGGGCGCACGTGCCTATCGGTTATTGGCGTGAGTCGTACTTTCCAAGCATGTGTATGCTGTATTTCACCAGCCAGAGCATTAAGTATAGCGGTTTGGTGTTATGGGCTATTCCCAACAAGCAAATATCACCGCCAAAAGGATGAAGTGAAAAAATCATGTAGTTGGTGAACGTGCAATAATGTGCAAATTCACATACCTTCTTCCTGTTGAAAGTATAAAGTGCATGGGCCAGTTCGTACTTAATACGCATAGGTGTGCATGAAGTCCTGTCAATTTGTTAGAAATATTTGGCTAGATTTGAACGTTTATACCGTGCTTATTGCGTCAGCTTCAGTCTAAAGCTCGATTATTCCAAAATGCCAAAGCGGCGTGTGCGGTGGATCCCTCTTTTAATGCATGAATGTAACATTTTTGGGCACTTGCCAAGCAATCCCCCACTGCTACCTCACGGTTCCTGCTTATACAACAAAGAAACAAGAGTTCAAGCTATTACTAAAACAATCAGAGGCCCCTGGTGAGAGTGGCCAAAGAGATGATGATTGTCCTTCTGCATGAAACCCAGGTACCAAATTTTAATCAATTATTGGCTATAGATGGTACGGTCCGGCCAAATTCGAAAGCAGTCTTGTTGTTGTCATTATAACAGACGATGAGCTGCCTCGTCTCTTTTCCCTGCAGGTTTAGCTGCTGAGGGTGCAGCAAGAATATTGCAAGGCAACTGAGGAGCTCAGCTCACTAAATTTTGCTGAAATTTTGCATAGATCAGCCGCTAAATGCAAGCACCAAAGCACACACAAACACACACGCAAACGCGCACACATGCACAGATACATACACACAAAACACATAACACACGTTTCCCTCAGGCTGAGCTGCGGAGGCTGCAGCAAGAACATGAGGAATTTCGTTCAGCTCACCAGATACTGCAGGAGGAGCATGATGGTTTAATAAAGGTGTGATTATGTGTGATTTTGTCAAAGTGCACAGAGCACGGCACTGCACAGGCGTAAGGTGAAGCAACAAGCAATGCTGGGATGTTTCCTGTCTTAGTGCAAGAGCAACTATGGTCTATGCTACTCAAGGATGAAGAGATTATGAATGATGGACTATGAAGCAAGATCAACTATGGTCTATGTTACTCTAATGATGGATTGTGAAATATGAAGCAAGAGCAACTATGGTCTATGTTACTAAAGGATGATGAGAATATGAAAACATGTCAGGTCTCCAAGTACATGACCTGGACTTGTATCTGCGTCTATAAACGTGTTTGTGCTGTATTTAGTCTAGCTAGAGCTGCGCGTTGGCACATAACATGTAAGTGGCTCCGGCCGTGTCTTCATGCCGCGTATCAGGCTTGACCTTTTCTCAAAGTTAGCTCCTCGTTTTATATCGACCGGAGCACGAGAGGCGCAAGTTGCCGACGCTTCAACACACCCAGACTTTTTAGAAGCGTGGTTCCCCTCTTCTAAATCTATAGGAGCACAAAAAGGCAAAATCCACCCTAGAGCGCCAAGCCATCGAGCTCAAGCAAGCACATGAAAAGCATCTGGCCAATCAGGTGCGTGGTTTGTTGCTCACTCGCAGGCAGAGCCCAGCGTTAAAAGTGAATGTTTGTTTTGCCGTTGATGCATCGCAATCAGAGCTGTGCATGATCAGCCATGTAAGATGCATCTATGCATGATCAAGTAATCCATGTTTGATGTAATGATGTGTGATGCATCGATGTAGGATCAACTATTTGTGATTTAATCCATGTATGATGTATCTATGTATGATGCATCTATGTAGGATCAACTGTGTGTGATGTAAGTATGTATGATCAGCTATGTATGATGCATCGATGTATGATCAGCTATGTGTGATGTAAGTATGTATGATCAGCTATGTATGATGCATCGATGTATGATCAGCTATGTGTGATGTAAGTATGTATGATCAGCTATGTATGATGCATCGCAGGCAGAGCTTTGTATGAACTCAAAGCTTTAAAGCTGACTTCCACCCTGCTGCTTCTTCGTCCTTCCTTTTGCAGGCAGCACTTGCAGATGCCGTTGCTCGTAAGGCCAAGGCGGAGCTCCAGGAGACTGAAGCCTGCAACAAAGCGGACATGTTACAGGGAAGGTTTCAGCAGCTGGTAGCAGATGTGGATGGCCTGACAGAGGTCAAGCAGAAGCTGCTGGGTGATGTGCTTGAGGTGCGGGTGGACTGCAGTAGCGCTCTGCTGTATGACTAGAGTGTCTCATGGTAGAAAGCTTTGGAAAAAAGGAAGACAAAGGGGCTTCCTCAATGGTGTGCTTGAGGTGCAAGTGGACTGCAGTGGCATGCTGATGTGTCTGGCTAGCAGCACGGACGCGTTTGTGGAAGTAGAGGCAGACGTGGCGTTGAATCACTGAAGGTGAGAGCGTTAGGACGCGGCTGTTGATGTGCTTGTGCAAGCAAACGATGAGGGTGGTGCAGGTGAGTGTGAGATTGTCAGGCATTAAGCCGTTTGGTAGGCTAAAGGTGGTGTGAACAAACAATAAGGGTGGTGCGGGTGAGTGTGAGATTGTTGGGCTTAAGCTATTGGGTAGGCTGACGGTGGTGTGAACAGACGATGAGGGTGATGCAAGTGATGAGGTAGGCGGATAGTGGTGTGCGCAGGTGAGTTAGATACAGGTGAGTGTGAGATTGCCAGGCACCAAGCTATAAGGTAGGCGGATAGTGGTGTGCGCAGGTGAGTTTGATACAGGTGAGTGTGAGATTGCCAGGCACCAAGCTATAAGGTAGGCAGATAGTGGTGTGCGCAGGTGAGTTTGATACAGGTGAGTGTGAGATTGCCAGGCACCAAGCTATAAGGTAGGCGGATAGTGGTGTGTGCAGGTGAGTTTGACACAGGTGAGTGGAGGTTGTCAGGTGGCAGGCTGTGAGATAAAAGGTGTGTGTGTGATGTGTGGAACAACCCACCTCATCAGTGTAGAAGCAGATAACGGTGATGCAGTTCCAGCAGATGCCAGAAGTTAAGCCAGGGCAGATCTGCTTTGTTGGAAATTTGTGCTTCACATCAGCAAAGCAAAGGTTTGGGGTATGCACAGACAAAGATGGGAGCTTAGATAACAGGCACTGAGCAGGACAGACAGCTGTGTGCAACAAACTGACTCGACCTTCTCACATCTTGAGCACAACATGCTTTAGAGCTGAGTGTGCAACCACCAGCTGGCTGTGTGCGACCACCAGCTAGCTGGTCTGCAGGAAACTAGTTTTTTTTTGATGTCCTTGCGCAATCTCCCTCATTGTGTATCCAGTACTGTAACGCTTGACACGTCTGTGCGCAGCTCAACAAGCTGCATGGAGTCGTCGCTGGCCTGCGGGATGACATTCGCATCCTGGAGGAGCGCCTAAAGGCAGCAGAGTCAGCACAGGTTGGAACTGGTGTTTGTGTGTGCATGTGTGCGTGTGCGTGTGTGTGCGTGTGCATGTGTGTGGTGAATGTTTGTGTGCATGTCAGCGTGTGTGTGTGTGTGAATGCACGCACGTTTTCAGTGTTGCTTCTTTCTTCTGCTGCACAAAGTGTTGAATATCCATTCCATTATTAATTTCCTACTCACAGGTGCAGGCCTTGGCTGACCAGCAGTGGTGGGCCATCGCACGTCAGCAGATGCAGGATGATATGCAGGTATGTGTGCGTTCTTGGATATGCAGGTTTTACGTGGGTATTGGTTAATCCTTCAAGTATCCTCTGTGATTTTGAGTGTGAGTGCAGGTGGTTTCAACCAAACAGTAGTGTTAGGATGAGGTGCAAGTTGTCGTACTTGTAAATGTAATTGTTCAGTTGTGAACGTAAATGTGAGTAGGTTAAATATCTTTGAGTGAGCATGCTCGAGCATTCCAGCACGCGGCAGCTGATTAGCAGTTTTTGAGGCTTGTACCTCTCCTTGTACTATGCTAGCATATCAAAGTTTTAGTTGGTGCGCACGTAAGCAAAGAAGAATAGAATAAGAGCAAAAGAAGGAGAGGGGATGATTTATATGCCTGAAATCCCTAGCAGCAAGTAGCATGTCGGTTTTAGATTTGACCCTCTCTCTCTCCTGTGGCTGGTTTTCACACACACACACACACACACACACACACACACACACACACACACACACACACACACACACACACATACACACACACATACACACACACACATGTTAAAGTTTGCTAGCCCCCAAACCTGCCAACACTCCTAATTGCAGCGGTACTCTGATGCACATATTATGTAAATACTCTGGCAGTGTCAAAACACATATGAACACTCTCCTGTTATTGTATCTTTTGCAACTTTGCAGGGATTCTTGGCGGCCGGAGTACTTGAGACCCAGAACATAACAGCCATGTGCTCCAGCATCCAGGTAAGAGGACAAATAGGTCTCAACAGAGAGAGAGAGAGAGAGAGAGAGAGAGAGAGAGAGAGAGAGAGAGAGAGAGAGAGAGAGAGTGAGTGTGTGTGGGTGTATGACATGCAGTTGCAGAAAATAGAACTGTAGGGGGCTAGAGCTGCAAATGTTTACGTCTCAGGACTTTGCAACCATGTGCTTCAGTTTCCAGGTGCTTTTGCTTGGTACAGAAGTAGAAGGTGCAAATTTAAAAATCGTTATATGCTTCACTGCCATCTAAGGATGTTCAACGCCAAGATTACTCAACACTATGAAAGTTGTAAAACAGGGTCTGAAGCCTCCAATTCCTATACAGAGTAGGCAAAACAGAATTTGATTTCAACTGCATTGCCGTTGCATTGCATGCTGTGCTGTGCTGCGCTGCGGTGTGGCCTACTGTTATGCTTACTTCCAGAGGACCAAAAAAATGTTAGTTTTGCTCTGTGCTGTGACATTTAAAAGATGCACTTACACACATATCACATGCACACACATAACACACACAGGAAGGCATGTCTCGCTTGAGGGGCTCCATGCTTGGTCTGTTGCAAGGAGATGTCCCACAGGAGGGAGAGCCCAGCCCATTAGCCTCTGTTGATGCTGCCGAGGCTCACACAGTGAGTTCCTATGTGAACACGCGGTAATATGTGTATGTAGGGTGTGTGCCTGTGTAGATGATACATATAAACAAGTGTGTGAGTGTGTGTGTATGTGTGTGTGTAGAGCGCGTGCCTGTGTAATCATTACGTATAAACAAGTGTGTGTAGGGTGTGCGCTAGTGTGAATGATTACATATGAACAAGTGTCTATGCAGAGTGTGTGCCTGTGTTACAAATACATATGAACAAGGGGTGCGCATAAAGACAGAGCCTAGCCCAAGAGTTCATAATTAAGCTGCTGGAGCTCTAACATCTTTAATGCTTGTGTGGCCATGATGTATGTGCGAAACGCGCAGCATGTACCTTTTTGCAAGGTCCAATGCAGCTGTGTTCAAGGAAGGAATTATGACGGCCATGAAGTCTGGTGGTCAGTGTGTCCGTTTTTGTTTGATAGCCTCTAATCAGCACTCCTGCACCTCATTACTCAATACCCATGGCCTCTCCATTACGTGTGGTCAACGTCCCTAGGGTTCGGGGCTGACTTCAATCGACACTGCGTAAGTTCAACATCCACTGCCTCCTCATATATTCGCGCAGGTGTTTGCTGAAGTAGGGGAGCTGGGGAGTCGCATGGATGCATTGCTGCAGACGCAGCTCAGAGTCCACACAGAGATCATGTCACACTTACAGGTATAAGGCCTGATCAACTTGGTTAAATACGATGGCACATTCTGCACACGCACTACCGAACGTCTAAACATTGTAATTATATGCCTTAATTGTGTTTTTGTTTGCATGTGTGTGTGTGTGTGTGTGTGTGTTGGGAACTCATGTTGATTTGTAGGTTAAGTCTCCAGGCCTCTATTCACTGTGTAAATTACTGTGCTGTCGTGTTCACGCATTGCCTGGCGCCACCTTCTTTTAGGCATGTCAAGAAGAATGTTTTACTTGGTTCTTAAAATGTACAACACGGATTAGTGATGAAAACCAGTGTGGATGAAACCGTGGCTGATGCAGGCTGTGGATGTAGAACAGCCGCAGCAGATGACAAGGGCTGAGGAGTTCTGGCATGAGACGCTGGATGCAGCCCGCAAGTAGGTGCTGTGTGATGAGTGTGTGTGTGTTTATGTCGTGAAGGATTAGGTAGTGTGTCAGTACTCAAACAGGTTTGCTTCTGACTCTAACTTTGCATCTTCCAAAACCAAGAAAGCACGTTTTTTTGTCATTTCTTGCCCCCTATGGTACCCTGGTCACCCGCAAAATGTGTAAACTCGACATATCCTCAACTCAGCCGTAGTCGTTCAGACCATTACAGATGCCCTCCCGTTTTGCTATACCAAGGGTGGGCCAGAACCATATACATATACGTATATACGGTGTACATACAGTATTTTTAGCAGGGAAATCACCATACATACGGTCATGTACGGTGTGAATATACGGTTCTGGACCACTCTAGCTATACCTGATCTGTTCTGTGTCAGCTTTGTCCCCCCTCTGGTTCGCTGGTCACCCGCCAAAAGTGCTCAACTGCGCAAACCTCATGACGTTTCCTCAACTCACTCTTACTATTCCAGGCAAATGCCAAACGCTTCCCTTTTCACTGTACCTGATCTGTTCTGTGTCGACCCTGGCCCTACCAGGTACCCTGACCGCCTGCAGAAGGTGCTCATCAGTGCAAACATTACAGCGGGTGTGGATCCTGAGAGCGCCCTTGCGTGCCTGGTGCCAGCCTTTCTGCTGAAGGTGCAGGCTAAGGAGGTGGGTACAGGTGCTACAGGTGCTACAGGGTTACAAGGCTAAGGAGGTGGGTACAGGTGTTACAGGGTCACAAGTCCAAGGAGATCCAGGCAAAGGAGGTGGGCACAGAGGTGTTACAGGGTTACAAGGCGAAGGAGGTGGGTACAGGTGTAACAGGGATACAAGGCTAAGGAGGTACAAGCTTAGGAAGTGGGTACAGGCTTAGGAGGTGGGTACAGGTGTTACAGGTGCTACAGGGATACAAGGCTAAGGAGGTGGGTACAGGTGTTACATAATTACAAGGCTAAGGAGGTACATGCTACGGAGGTGGTGGGTATATGTGTTACAGGGTTACAAGGCGAAGGAAGTGCAGAAAAATAGGTCAAGAGGCAAAAACGTGCTCCCTCTAGCGCACATAGAATTGGCAGTGTTGTGGTACAGAATAGCAGAATGGAGACAGGTCATCATACATAGCATTGGCAGTGTTGTGATGAGCTGAAGCAGAATGCACGTAAGCACGTATGCTCGTATGCGCATGCGCAGGGTTGGCAGCACCGAGCAACAAATGATGAAGCAGGTTGCAAAGTATTAAGCTGATTCCTTGGTTGAGCCTTTTTGCCAGCTCCCCTGTCCTGAGCCACACGCGTCCACACGCCTAGTGGTGTGCAGCTACGTGGGTTGTGTACTCCTAGCCAGCCCTACGTGCTTGCTACAGTGACATGATATGCCGTGTTGCTAGCAATTCGGACAATCATGATGGCAGTCGCCTTCTGCCTCAAACCTGAAAGAATGTGTGCACGTGTGTGTGCATGTGCGTGTGTGTCTGTGTAAGCCTCAACCTCGTGATATTCACCCTTTTTTTACTGCCTCCTAGTAAATAGAATGCTCATAGCAGTTACTCTGCACTCCTCACACATTTTTCCAACTCCATTTCATTTAAAACTGCACTCAACGTTTGGTTAGAGTGTACGCTGCGTAACGATGCATGCAGCTAATAAAGCTATTCCCTAAGCGAGCTCCCCCAGGTAACTACACCATAAAAAGTTTTCTCCCCCTGCCATGTATCCTTTTGATTGTCAGGTGTCTAGGCTGCGTGCGTTGGAAGGAAGCCTGCAAGCCACCAGCAAAGCAGCAACTGCGCAAGCCAGTGCTGCCCTGGTGACTCTGTCCAGTGAGCGAGCAGCTGAGCAGATCAGGCAGCAACACATCACAGCATTGGTGGCAACCATGCGCAAGCAGGTAAGTGGGTGTGGGTGTGGATATATGTATACGTGGACGTGTGCGTGGTGTGTGTGTGACAATGTGGAAGCGTGATGACAAGCATGAGGAAAATCTTAAACGCATTGCAATTTGTGTCTCACTGTGTCTACAGTGCTCTACCATTTACACAAGCCCTGCAGACTGAAGTATCCATGGAGTTCATGAACACCTGTTGAGTGATTCTTAGGAACTGTGCTTGAGTGCAGACACGAGCCCTTCAGTCTAAACCATCCATGGTGTCGTTGTTGACCTATCAAAGGGTATATGCACTGTGCTTGACTGCAAGCATAAACCCTTCAATTTAAACCATCTGTGGCGTTGATGAAGGCTTGTTCAGCAATTAATATGCCGTTCAAATGCGCTATGTTTGACTGCAGGCACAAGTCCGTAATCATTCTAAACCAACCATGGCGACAATGTGTACTTGATAAGCAGTTGAAGTTGAGTGTGCTTGAATGCAAGCATAAACCCTTCATTCTAAACCAACCATGGCGACAATGTATACTTGATAAGCAGTTGAGTTGATTGTGCTTGAATGCAAGCAAAAACCCTTCTAAACCAACCATGGCGACAATGTTTACTTGATAAGCAGTTGAAGTTGATTGTGCCTGACCGCAGACACAGGCCCTGCAAGCTGAACTGGCCACGGCCTATGCAGGCCGCTCCCTTGCAGAGAAGGCAGCGATGGCTGCAAGCAAACGTGTGGCAGAGTCAACTTATTTAGTGTCCAAGGTAGGCGTGTCTGCTTGTGTGTGTTTGTGTGTGTGTGTGTCAGTACGTGTGCTTCAATGTATGTGCGTGTGTATATTTGTATCTGTGAGTTTTTGTGTAAGTGCACATGGGTTGTATGTTATTTGCTCATGCGAGTATACTTGTGTGTGTATGTCTTGTGAGTCTGAAGCGTGTGATGCTCACAATGCATCTTCTAAATCCCTCTGTACATAACAAGTATTTAGTTTTTGGGCACTCAGTATTGGTAGGGTGCTGTTCCTTTGCTGAGATCTGGCACTTTTCAGAGTTGAGGCACTCCTGTGTGTCAAACCCTCATGCGCAGGCCAAAGAGCGAGAGACGGTAACTGGAATGATCAACATTGTGCCAGGCCAAAGGATGGATAGGGGAGTTCAGGTGTGTGGTGTGTGCGTACAGGGAGAAAGTGCAGGGCAGGTCAAAAGTGTGGGGGGGGGGTTGTGGGGGAGGGGGCTGGTAGGCGTGTAAATACAAACAGGGGAGTGCGTATACTGGCGTACGTACAAGCAATGGTGTGTTGTGTGTCCTGATTTATACAGCACAAGCCTCAGTAATAGAATTGATGCAAACAAGTGAAACATTCACAAGGAAAGAAGATGGAGAAAACAGAAGGAAAAGAGGTAAAAAGCAAGAGTGGTACGAGCAATGTCACTTTGCTTCACTCCAAGAACTGGAGCTCAAGTGTATCAAACGGAACTCAGCTGCTTTCACTGCCTGCGTAGATTTCCCTCTCTTCCTCTCTTATTTCCATCCTGTTACTGCCTGCTGACCAAACTGACTTTGTTTTTTCACTGTTCATGCTTTCATCCCCCCACACAGACCAACTACAGTGAGCTCTGGGTAAACTCCCCCCCCTCAACTGCGGCAGAGCTAGGGCGCAGGCTGACAATGTCCGCATCAGTCCCCTCCTGGGGTGCGTGTTGCTCAGCTCTTGTGTACTGCTCTCAGCTTTAGAATATGTTCAAGTGAGCCTGGATGTAAGAAAAGAGTGAGTGTAGGGGACCACAGCGAACCAGCGTTTGAAAAGAAAACAGTGAGCTTACTTTGCTACCAGTATTCATTATGCTTTAACCCTCTCCTGGGCGCATGTAGCTTTATGCCTTTGAGATTGTGCTTGAACACTTGGGATAGCTTTCAGGCTCAGGAAACGCTGGGCATGTGATTGTAATTGTATCCCTCATCAGTCCCGAAAAGTGTGTGCTTTTTTGGGGGAGATACCTCTCTCAAGCTGTGACAACTCATGCAGTTCTACGTTGTCTCCCTGAAATTATAGCACTGAGCTCACAGACGTGTTTGGGTAGCTATGTTAATGGGGTGCATGTTTGCAGTGGTACTGAGGCACACACTCTCACTATGCATATCCACGTATGCACGCTCACAGACACCCACGCCATGCACACACATCTCACACACATTTTGTGTGCACCCCTTGCTATGAGTACTACTCTTTCACAAACACTTGCTTGGTGCATTTGCGCAAACACACACACTCGCACAAGCACACATGCACACAAACACACAAGCACGCATGCACACACACTCATGCCCCGCTCGTGCACGCCCTTCTTTTCCCTGCAGGAGGGGAGCTAGGTAGCGGAACAGTGTCTCAGGCTCCTGGTTTGCAGGACAAAGCAGACGGCAGCCCACGCAAACACAGGCAACTCTCTGCGGCTGCCAGAATATTAGGCAGTGCTGGTTTAGGTGTGTCTGTTGGTAGAGTTTGCACACGCTACGCATGCTTGCACCTTGTTAGCATGATGGCTGCAACTTCATATACACACACATGCACACACGCGTGCACGTACATGCACACATGTGTAGGAGAGGAGAACGGAGTTGGAGGTGGTTGGAGCCGACCCAACAGCGGCGCAAGCACTGTGGTGAGATGAAGAGTGGTTCAAGGGTACTGTTACCTCAAATCATGTACCAGCACCAGAACCCTAGCCGTGTATTCCTTAGTGGCATATATACGTAGCAAGAGTGAAAGCGTACATCCACCGTGTATTCCTTAGTGGCATATATCATATAATACGTAGCAAGAGTGAAAGTGTACACCCAGGAGGGGTCTTGCCTCTTACCGTAAACATTGCTAAGACTGAAGAGGAGTGGCATGATGGGTGCAGGGGTGTTTGATCAAATTTGAGAGAGCCCTGGGGGTGGAAAGGGGTGGGTGGTCAAGCAAGCACCCTGTAGGTGTGCTGTTCGTGCTTAATATACAGGAAATGCCACACAATGGCTTCGCAAGTTGGCCAATGTCATGCTTGAGAAGTAAAGTAAAAGATGTGTGTGTGTGTCCGTGTGTGTCCGTGTGTGTGTGTGTGCCCGTGTGTCTGTGTGTGTGTCCGTGTGTCCGTGTGTCTGTGTGTGTTTGTGTGTGTGTGCAGGCATACGGCGGCAATAGCCGGCCCATTACCGCCGGCCCCCAACCCAGCGGAACAGCAAAGAGCAGGAAGGCCTCCCCTCCTCGTGCAGTCAACACCCACGTGTTCCTCAACAGGTAGGCAACAAAGAGGCACTGGATCATCATGCACGGATGTGTTTCTCGCGTTGGTACACAACAGGCAAGCAACAGGTTTTCAACATGCAGTCAATTTGTTCAACAAACCCCTGCACCCACATGCAATCTATTTGATCAGATTGCAGTCTGAAGTCTTGTGATCTTCCTCAACATGCCTACAACTGGTACTTAGTAGCTACTCAACAGACAAGCTCCAGTCATACAGTAGTCCGTTCCAACGTGTCCATTGACATATGTGCAGCTTTGCCTGAAGTATATGGTGTGCGGTGGCTTTTCCCAGATTGGCTTCTTGATTCGCTGCAAAAGAGTCTGGCACTGTACATGATGGTGTAAACTCTGGCACCGTGCATGTAACGATGTAAACTCTGGCATTGTACATGTTAAGGCTGTAAACTCTACTGGCATTCACGTAATGTACGCAATTGGCTCACGCTATGTATACACAAATGGCTCACAACATGTACACGAATGACAGGCTTCACAACGTGCTGCGTTGCTGGCTTGCTCTGTGATGTTGGATCTGAAAAAGAGCGTTGCTGCCTGCTCTATACCCCGCAAAGGCAGGGAACCTGTACCACACTGTTACAGACATGCGCCATATTTGAAAGCAGTTGGTTCACAAATTGGGGGATGCGGACAGATGTGAATGTCTCTTTTCTTGCAGCCATGTCCTGCACTGGTCTATGATGACATGATGACTTTGCAGCCATGCCCTGTCAGTGCAGGCCATTCTTATATTTGCCTGATAGCTAGTCACAACTTGTCACACACACACACACACACGCACACACACACACACACACACACACACACACACACAAGCACACACATGTACAAAGGGACAGCCAGGCCTGTTGTCTTTATAAAAATAACGATTTTTTCTTTCCATGCCCCCCGATAAGCCGGTCAGTATACACCACACCTGCTGCTGCAAGGCACGAGTATTCCCAGCGGCATGCCATGTGTTGCACTCCAAGAAAGCACACAGCACGTTAGTACCTGCCAAAACGGCCACGTGTGTTTTTGCACACCTCCCTATCACAGAGGCCCTCTCCACCTCAGCACCATGTGCCCTTGGGGTGGAAGTGCACTGCCATGTGTACCTTTCCAGCCACTGTGTGAATATGCCTGCTTGCGTGCTTCCAATATACTGCAGGCCCTTCAGCAGTGGAGGCCTGTCCAACAACTCCACTGACACTGGGATCGCTCCACCTGCCCACCTCCCCTCTACCCCCTCCCAGCAAAGCAGTGCAAGCAGCACTCCTGCTGCGTGGCCCTCCACGCCCTTACAAGCAACAACTGCACGCAAAGAGCCACCCAAGGTATGGGCAGGCGGAGGCTTTCTGGTAGGAGGAGAGAGGGGGAGTGGGCAGCAGCAGCAGCAACAGCAGCAACAACAAGAACTGCAGCAGCAGCCAGCTCAGTTACAGCATCAAAAAAGGGCGCCTGTGCTGAGCAGCTACAGCAAACGTTCAAGGCCTGGCAGCGCTTTTCAAACAGGGAAGGGCGCAGGAGAAGAAGGTGTGTGTGTGCGTGTGTGTGTGCTTGTGTATGTAGTGAGGAAAGCGTCGGTTGCGTATGAGGTGAAACATGGGACTCTGCCGCCTCTTATCGTGGGGAAGTCAAATCCTTTTCTTCTTCCCAAAAACAATTGAACCTTCCCCCCTTATTATTTGTTGTTGGTGGTGGGGGCGGTGACGGGGCGGTGGTTAAATATTAATATTTCTAAAAGGGGCGGTTGTGGGCGGTAGCGGAATTGAAGTTTTTTGAGCAGTGCACGCAATGGTTAGGAATCCATCCTAGCACTCCCTGACCCCCCCTCCCCAGCTCCGCCTGCCCCTGCACCCTCAGCCCCAGCCCCAGCCCCGCCTGCACCCGTTGGGAAGTTTCAGCGGGGTGCACTCCGCTTTTTTGAGCGGGGCAGTGCAGGGGGGGCGGTTGCAGTACAAAGCTTTTAAATGTACTGCCAAAATTTGGGGGGGGGGGCGGTTGCACATTTTGACCATTTTTGACCATTTTAACGGGGGGGGGGCGGTTTAACCATTTTGACCATTTTGACCATTTTAAAAAATCTTTGTTCTTTAAAGGGAGCAATGGACGTATGGTATGTGATGGGTTTCTGATTGGGTTTCTGGTTTGCATTATGTAAGGATGGCGTATTCAGGTCTTGGCCGGATAACAGTAAAGGAATGCTGTTTGAGTTTCAATACCTTTGAATCATTTGATGTTTGGTTTGCATGAATATTTTTTATTTCTTCATTAAGCGTTGCAGCCAAGCCAAGCTGTTTCCTTCTCCCACTCTTACTTGCACACACCAAACAGCTGATAATGGACCGCCCTGTGGGGGCAAAATGAATGAGCACAGCTGTGCTGCTGAGGGTAGCAGCCTTCACCGACTTTCACACGCTGAGAAGCTGTTAACTGACCGTCCTGTGGGGACGAAATGAATGAGAGCACAGCTGTAGCAGCCTTCACCAGCCCTAGCTACTTGCTTGAACCTTTTGGTCTGCTGACCATGTATGCATGAAATGCGGGTTGACCTTTTTAACAGCATTCCTCTTCCACCTGCACACACACACACACACACACACACACACACACACACACACACACACACACACACACAACCACACACACACACACACTCACACACACACACTCACACACTACACAAACACACACAGCTTTGACAAAGCTTGATGCCGTAGACATTTAAATACGGATTGTGATTCCTTGACTGAAACAGATGAGGGGGCACACCTGTTCAGAAATGAGCATTCCATCTTTAGGTTGTACCAGGGTCGGCCAGTACCATACATACACACAGCGCCAAGATCAAACACTGGCAAACAAATCTTCACGTGCACAGTCCTATACAGTGTTCTGGCCAAGCAAAGGGAACTGATTTTGCTCATCGTTGATCATTGCTCTGTTCCTTTGTCAGGCACATCAAAATACAGCGTGGAGGTCTCATTTGTGGATGGGAAGTCTCACACAACCACATGCTCAAGCAAGCTTACACTCCCGCATGCAAATACGCACCCAGAGAGCCCAGGCACTCCTGCCTCGTACTTCTGGGATTGGGCATCTGAAGTTGAACCCCAGGTCAGCTTTGTGGTGGACCTGCTCAGCTTGCAAGACACCATGGATCTGATTGCAGACGTATACCGCAGCAAGGTGAGTGCGTGCAATCGCATGTTTTCAACGCTCGTGTGTGAGGGTGAGCCACTTGTTTTTCATAAGGTGTGTGCGCTTTGTGTGCAGTACACACACATTGTGCACATGCGTGTTTTGTGCTTGTTGTGCCAGTGCCAAACATTGTGCACTGTCTGTGAAAGCTTGCAAGATTTAAAGGTTTGGCTCATTTCTTTGTAAAATTGCCTTTCTGATGTGTCTCTCCTGAACTGATACAATGTAGCCGTCAACCTAAACAAAAACAGCAGTGCACCTTTCGTTAACGTTTCAGATTTGCCATGTCTTTTGTTCTAGATAACCAGCAAAAGTTGTGTGCGCACACCAGACTTTTACGTTGACACTTGAAATTAAATCTAACGAGTCATGGTAAAAACCGCAGGCAACAGCAAAACCATCCCCCTACACACACGCACACACAAGAACACTTACACACACACACACACACACATACACAGACACACACACACACACGCACACACATACACACACAGGCAGCTGCGGATGAGTTGTCCCACACCCAAGGCCACCCCCTCCCCTCCCTCCCCTCTTTCCTCGGCATCTACATCGACGCCACGTACAGCCCAGCGTGGGGCCCCCGCCCTTTACCCCCCCTTGCTCTCCTTATTGCCAGCATACGCGCACATGCTGCCAAAGGGGTGTACGAAGTCCTCTCATTTGGCAGAGCGACAGGGATGCTTGGGCGCCCCTCCTCTGCAGCACACATAACAACAGACAGCAACTCCTACTCCCCCACACACTCTGCACACCACCGACAAGAGAGGCCCACCACTGCCCCTCACTCTTACCCCTCACGCATCACCCCTAAGGCCTCAAGCCGTCCCACCTCCGGACTGGCTGCACCTCCTGCAGGGCCACACACACAGGGCCACACACACCAGACACTACAGCACGGGTCCCTGCCTGGGCCTCCAGCTGTCACAGCACCTGGCGCCGAGACAGCTGGCAACATCCCGCCCCAGCTATCTCGTCGCCAGCGCTGCCACCAGGGCTCTGCCATCAGCCTGTCTTTGCTGCCGAGCCAGCGCCCCCCCTCCGCTGCCGCAAACACTCTGAGTAAGACCACCACCAGTGCCAACTGCACCACGCCCCTGTCCACATCACTCGGACTGCCTCCCAGTGCTCTGTCCTCTCTCCTCCCCAGTCGCCCCCAAACCGCAGGCCCTCCGTCACGTAGCAGCCGTTCACGTACTGCCGCAACGACAGCTGGTAGTGCAACAGGTGGCACGACAGCTGGGGGTGGGGTTGCGCACCATCGACCTCAGACTGTAGAGCCAGCTGTCACCTCTCGAGCTGCAGAGCTGCAGCTGGGTAGGCACAGACACCACCAACACCAACAGCAGCAGCAGGTCAGTGCTGCGCTGATTTTGATGGTTCGTGTCGATTTACAAATGATGCTGAGCTGAACGTGGGCATACAAGCATTTGACGAGGCTTGCTCGCTGCATCCATTCCTCCTGGCTTGTTTTGTTTTGCAGCAAAGCAGCGGGACGCTGCCTGCGCTACCAGTCCACGAGCTGCTGCACTGTGCTTATTACTGCCAACTTGTCACCATGCTTTAATTCTCTTTGTAGCAGGGCGGTAGTGAGGCTGCACTGCGCTACGAAATCCCGATCCAGGGCCCGCTGCCACCCGAGCTGCTGCGCTGCGCGTTACGCACGCCTGATTTGGGCATTGCCATGACAGCTCTAGCTGCGGTGGCTGGTGCTGAGGACGTGGTCAGGTGTGACTCCTTGACCCCCTCTTATACTTTTTGGACTTGCAACTAACCTTTTAGATTGGCCATGACAGCTTTTAAAAGCAGTGGAGGTGCTGAGGACATGGTCACACACACACACACACATACACACACACACTCATACACACACTTTGATCCCTGGTGATCTGCAGGTACGTGGCGGAGGGTAACCCCATGGACCACCTGACGGCCAAAGACCTGGGTCATCCTGTTCTTGAGACCATGGTGAGGCTTCTTTTGTTTGGATCCTTTGTCAAAGGCTCTGAGAACCCGTGCAATCTCACCAGCTCACCAGGAGAGAGGAGGAGCACCTCCAGCTGAAAACAGGAGCGTGTCTGTTTGTGTTGGTCGTGTCTTTCTGTTGGACAATTTAGATTGCACTGTTGTTGTGTTGCATACATAGCCTTTGAGCAGCTCACATGACGTAATGGTACTGATGTAAGGACTGAAAGATGCATGCTGACATACAAGCACAAATCATTGTCTGTGGCTTCCTAGCATGTCGACAGTTCCCCTACTCAACTGCACTGTCAGTTTGAGCACCCGGCCAGCATGGATGACACAGGTTAAAATTCGCCGCATTTGGAAGCTGCTTATCATTACTCAATCCTCAATACACACTTGTTGGATGCATACACTACTATCTCCACTCTCCCAGACAAAATGACATTTTGACTTCAAGAACCTGTTCCTTTCTGGCTTTGACATCAACTTTTACTGCCACCAACCTTGCTCTTCCATGCTCCAGGCACCTGAACTGCATGCGCTCCTACACAGCACAGCCCTTTTGATGGGAGTCGAGATCGCTCCAGACCTCTTCCTGCAGCCACAGCTGCAGGAAGCTTGCCCTCCCCCTTCCCTCCCTATTGCTTTGCTGCACGTCCCACACGTGTCTACATCCAGCCTCAGCAAATCTTCCAGAGACAGCGGGTGTGTGTGCGCGTTACGTCTCCATAGCACACAGTTTGTAGACATAATAAAAGGAGGGAGATTAAGCAACGTGAGAAGCTTGGTACTATTAAACGCCCCCTCTGCTGCACAACAATTAAATGCCTGCATGCGTCCTCTGTGGCCTCAAAATATGTGTGTGATTGTGGTTGTCCTAGCGTCATTCCTAGGCTTCTGATTCTTGACCTGGCTTGATATTTGGAACAAGCTGCTAGCGCTGTGTGTGACCCCAACCTGCTGTCATCGTGCACGTACTAATCCACAGACAGCCTTGGTGAGACTTTAATGCTGAGACTTCCCAACAAGGGTTTAGGTGACACAGGTGCACACCTCTGCGTGTGACTGCAAGAGGAGTCACTCAGATCGGATGCATTTCACGGAATACTGTGCCAATGCGGGTGCTCATATGTGGCAAGGATGGTTCTGAACGCTTTCACAAAGATGATCCAAACAGTTCAGATTAGGCTGCCCCGGCCAGGTTTATGAGTTCTGAGTAAGGCTTGGAAGGAGGTTTGTGTGTTTGCTTCAAATTGCAGGCAGTAGATTTGCCTTAGATGTGCACATTGCATGGGCGTGCGATGATAAGAAGCCATCTTGTACAACCGCTTAAGCTATGAAATTTCATAGAAAGTTACCATTCTTAAGATTTTGAGCCATCCAATGTCGAACTCAAGCACATTTCAAAACAAAAATTAATTCTCACCTATATTACCAAATATGTAAGCAGAAGTTGATGACCCATTTAAGAGTCAAACATACACGTGCACGGTATTCAATATGCAGGGCTACAAGGAGGGGTCCCTTGCTGCCACGGCTGAAAGATGGGTCTTTTGGGTGGAGGCGGCGTGCTGTGCTTCTTATGCAGCCCCACCTCTTGCAGGTATGTGGGTGGGTGGGTAGGTGTGTCGTTGTGTGCATGGCATCTCGTATGACGACTTTACTATTTGCAAAAATCTAAGTCAGAGAGACCCTGCAGGTGTGCCCTCCTAATATTTCCACCAGACGCAACACTGTGAAAAACCTGTCTTGCTTCAGGCTTGTAGGTGTCTGCAACTGTGGTGTCTGCAGGCCTTTTGAGCTAAATTACAAACACACGTTCACACACAACATAGACATACACATACACAGAACCACTCATACCAGTGCAACACAGAAGCAAGCTAACGGTGTGTTCTCCACTTGCGTGTTATGGAGTTCAGTCATAATCACTAGCACTCATAATGCGCGCAACCCATGACCAAGCTGAGTCTATGTGCGACGCATGCACGTTTTTAATTTTATCCACCCACAATAGCACACATACATTGTGCAACATACAAACATGCTGACCCACATCAATGTGTATATGCTTGTGCGTGCAGTGCTTTGTCCAGATGCAGCAGAGGCGGCAGCGGCAGCAGGAACGCCAGTCGCTGATACAGCAGCAACACTTTAGAGAACAGCAGCAGCTAGAACAGCAAACCCAGCAGCGGCTGCAGTTGCAAGAGGGTCCTGAACCTTCAGAAATGGAGGAAGAGCCAGAATCTGAGCAGCAGCAGCAGGAATTAGAGGAAAGTAGTGAGAGTAGCAGTAGGATTTTGCACTCTAGCAACGCATCTCCTCCAAAGGGGAGCACTGAGTCTTCAGTTCCCCTCATTCTCTACCCTCCTGCCCACCGACAAAGAGACGAAGAGGGGGGAGGGCGACAGGAGGGGTTCCTGGAGCCTTCACAGGGCCACCACAACCAGCAGCAGCAGCAGCAGCAAGATCACAGGAGCGGTGAGGGGGCAGAGAAAGCCTCTAACACAATCCACCACAGCCCTCAAACACTATCTTTGGCACAGCCAGAGGACCAACCACAAGGGCTACCCCCAGGACCGCAGCAGGCATGGCAGGAGCAGCAGCAGCTTGAGTTGAATCAAGAGCAGGAGCAGCAAGAGCCTACAGTGTTGTACAGCCCAGCAGAAGTGCAAGCACTGATGGCCATGGCCCTGGCACCCATGTGCATGCCAGGGGGAGGAGGGTGGCGGCTGGACATGCAACGCAGGTGTGTGTGAGTGTTTGTGTGTGTATGCAGTGTGTATGTGCGCTTGTGTGTATGTGTGCTTATGCGCACGCGCACACACACACACACACACACACACACACACATGCACGCACACACACACACACACACACACACACACACACATACACATACACACAAACACACACATGCACGCACGCACACACACACACACAACACACACAACACACACACACAACACACACAACACACACACATACATATATAAATGTATGCACTGCTTACTTCTGCAGGTCCCATGCATCCGTCGCGGCAGGCAACGCAGGCATTGGGCCTCGTGGGGCCTTGGCCCCCGCAGATGCCATCACTACTGCAGTGCTGTCAGACCTCATGCCAGGAGCCCTGCAGCCCCACCTGCCGCTTCAGGTGACTGCGAATGTCGCTGTAACTGCTGTAAATGTGGCACTAGCTCTGGTATTCAAGGGCGCAGTACTGCTTACGTGTCCTGTACCCACCTTGGATGCTCTCCTGGGGTTGCTTCGGTTGTGCGTTTTTATTTGGTTATTATCAGTGCAGCATTGCATCATGGTTATGTGTATTGAAATGATGGTTTTGCGGCGTTGCATATAGATGTTCTGTGCTGCAGGCGAGTAGAATGGTGTTGTTTCAATTTGAAGTCAATGCCATGGTTTTGCAAACGTTTGGCACAACACCGCCTTCTTGGGCGTATTTGCAGTATGCTTACTGGTTGCATAGTTATTGTCAAGGTGGGAGGGCACCTTGTCTTTGGTTGTAAGTTGTAAGAAAGCACAAGGCACTCAGTGGTGAAGGAGCTCCACAAAGTAGGCAATTACCAGAATAGTGTTTGCTATGGAAGGTACCATCGACCAAGGTGATGGCCAGGTCTCATCCACAAGAACACATCCTTTGCTCAGTGGATGCACCCAACATGCAAACCACTCACGTGGCACTGTCTGAATTCAAACTGATCCAATGTCAGCCTGAATGTTAGCTGTTCTTTATGCTTGCGTGCAAAACCGGCAAGCCGTCCTGACTGCGGACATGCACAACAATTCCCCTTTCTGCCTTTGCAGTTGCGCGCAAAGTGGGCTGCCCTGTACCAAAGCCTCGTACGAACTCCCCAGGGTTGCTTAACCGCCGGTGACCGCGCAGCCCTGCTGGTTGTGGGCGACCTGGGTACTGTGGCCACAGCCATCTACAAATCGTGTGTGGCTTGCACGTACTCGGAGGAGTGCCCAGAGCCTGCGAGTCTGTTAGCTGAGGTGGGTATCTCTGTAACGGGTCTTTTCTGTGATGGAAGTTTATGTCACCAGCGTTTACCGAAGCCGGCAAGCTTAGTGTGTCTTGTAGACCCAGACACGTTGATGTCTTTTATGCTTTTTTATAATTGTGTGCTGCCAAGAATGGTACTGTGGGGTCTGTACCAGCTTCACGCTCCCACATGCCGCGAGTTCACAGTCAAAACCCTTAGTGCTGCTGGGTAATGGCACTATCCCCTTTTTGCTTTATACAGATCAAAATGTTATGCTGTCTTCCTCCCTCGTCTGACTGAGTTGTTGTTTGGCTTTGCATCTGTATTCATGGTGTGCTGTAGAGCCCCAAAACTCAATTCGTTACCACCCCATGCCACTCCAGCCTGTGGTGTATGGCATTTATTGTGCTCCTTTCTATTGCTCTTGCCCAGGCACGCACGCTGTCAAAAATGAACCGCACGACCTCCAGCTCTGCTCCTGTCGTGGACCTAATGCAGCAATTGCCCCATGAGGCTGGCGCCATTGACCTACAGCAGCTTGCCTTTCTGCGCATCGGTGCCCTCAGACGCTGGTCAGGGTCGTCTGAGTGCAAGCAGCTTCTTGTTATGACTGCTGTCCATGTGCACTCGTGACTGCTGGCGACGCACGCACTCCACCCACCTTATTAGCGTATGAATTTCAGGGTACAGGCGTATAACTCACTTTATTGCATCCAGTAATAGCAAGAAGTATGCCCTGCCCCTAGGCGCTGCTGCGTTTCTGGATTCAGCTGGACCTTTTTGATAGGGACATTAGTGGAGTAGAGATCTTTTCAATTTATCTGCTCTGCTATCTCTTTACATCGATTAACAACCCCTACAAGTATAAAAGCAACACTCCTGGTGGTGTGCAGGCTTCTGCCTCCCAACCACTGATCCCCACTTAAAAACTTCATACTTATACTCTCCAGGTGGGATGTTGTGTATCTATTCATCCATTGGGTGGTGCAGAACACAAAACGACATCCTTTCCTAATCCATGCCGGTAGTGTTTACGCTATCTGCTTTCTTTTTCTGTTCTTACACCGATTGAGCTAAGGTTAAAGGTTCTAGGATTAAGGAATGAGCAACTAAACAGGTAGTGAACAACACTTTTTCTATAGCAAAGAAGCACCGACTTGAGGCTCAAGCTGTTGAAGGGGTAAGGGGTAAGGGTTACACAGCTATATCCGCCAGCGAGGGCAGTTGAGCTATAGCAAAAAAAAAAAAAGGCAGCTTCAAGAAGAGAAGGAGGCCAGACTGAACAAGACACCAG
>Ga0307947_1000057_pt1 | contig 57172 bp, 66 predicted proteins | sample OrgLakmetagen232_FD_201840 | JGI IMG/M metagenome (GOLD analysis project Ga0307947, IMG submission 201840) | Saline water microbial communities from Organic Lake, Antarctica - #232 | ecosystem: Environmental > Aquatic > Non-marine Saline and Alkaline > Saline | place: Antarctica: Organic Lake...
TTTCCTATAGAACTCACCACATTAGGGCTTAAATGCTCCATGTGTGCTTAATCCAGTCTATCTCAGCAAGCAAAGCGACCCACATGAAACTGGGCACACACTCAGGTAGCTCTCAATGCCAGCTACACTTTGGTACTAAAATGGTGTCGATCGGATGAAGTGGCTGTGAGTGGCTGCCTTCTGAATGCAAAAATGCACATTTTCAGGCATTTCCTCCGTTAGCCCCCTCTGGGAAATTGACTGCATTTTTTGCAAGTATAAAGTCTTTGTATAATGTAAACGCGAAAAATGGTGCATCACGATGTCACAGTCTTGTAAGAGGGAAGTGTCAGACTTTCATTTCTTGACGCCCCAAAAAGGGCAGTAATTTTGCACATTACTTTCTTAATATTATTATATGGAACTTATTTCCGACCAATCTGCTGTGCGTATTCCTGTCCAGGCAATGCACCATGAGAGACACTTCCTACTGCTCTGTTCAGTCCGGTCTCTTCACGATAATTTATTATTATTATAAATAAACTCCAGAAAAAATTTCGGCTCAGTCGGCGCAAGTTTCAGAAAGTGGTAGTCTAACCATAATGCACCAACTAGGGCCTATATCGACGAGTCTCGCCCTCGACGACGCTCGTCGAGCCTCGCTGGCAAAATCGTACACCTTAGTTACCCATGCTTAATTATTATTATCATGAAACAAACCAATAACATAAATAATTTACAAAAATAACACCAGCTCCCCTCCCCCCCCAAAAAGATTGATTAGTGGGGGGAATGATTTTAAGGAACGGTACGTGCATTGAAGAGCGTGCAGGTATTAGCGTCTAGCAGAGGCACGTGGCAGCATAGAGGCACAGCATGCGGGTATCAAGCAATCACACGCACACACACGCGCACACGCGCACGTGGATTTTCGTCCTTTTTTGCCTGCTCTCAGATATGACGAGGAGGATGCAGACATCAGCTTGCAGATTGGTGTGGACGGCAGCATAGAGGCAGAGCGCGCCAAGCAGCAGCAGGCAGAGATGAAGCGCAAGCTGCAAATGGGTGAGACAGCGGTCGTGCTTGGCCGAGTTTATATGTCAAGTCTTCAAGGGAGTTGCAAGCAAGAAGACACTGTTTTGCCTGATTTCAATTGCAATAAGGACAAGGAGAAGTACTGCAAGCTAGTCGAGGGCTCTGAACTGAAAGTCGCTTGCTCTGTTTATTTTAGTGCCCCCTCTTTTCAGCGCATGAATACGTGCATGTGGTGAATGCTTGCCCGCAGACACGTGCAAATTTCTTCCTCCGTTTCAATCTCCCTTACCATCCTTCAGACACTCTCACATACACACACTTGTGTACATACATACACACACGTGCACACACGCACACACATGCGTACACACACAGGTGGAAAGCAGTTGGAATCAGCTGCTGTGGGGGCACTGGCCGCAGGTGAACAATCAAGAACAAATTGTTCTCCGCTTGCGTGTTGTACTGCAGTGGCACACGTCTTGTGCATTTTGTGTGCCTCAGTATTTTCCTGTTCCAAGGACTGCTCTGTGTTCTTGACTTTAATTATGGCAATGGTGGGCATTTTTTTTCACTCATTCATATCTGCTGTTGCGTGCCACACGTTTGCTGTGCAGATGAGCCCACCATTGCCTCAGACTACAAGACAGAGGCAGAGGCAGGGGGAGGCTTCAAGAAAAAGACCAAGAAGCCCAAGAAGAGGCTGAGGGCTAAATCTGTGGAGCCTGAGGAGGAAGGTGTGTGTTAGTCATTACTAGTAAGTTTTGCAAATGCCCTACTTCTCGTCCAGTTGTGTATGGGATATTTATGCGTGGAAGTGCATACACATGTGCGTGTGCACTTGGGTGTGCCTAATCATTTAATTGTGAAGGTATTGGCATGCGTACGGGTGTATTACAGTGAGTATATAGACAAATGGCGGTTATTTTGCTATGCCTGGGGAAATGCACACCAGTTAGTCGAGGCACTGCAAACACATCAGCGCCTTTTGTTTTCACGTTTTCGCACACAGGCAATACTGCGGGCCTGATAGAAGCACTGGAGGCAGAGGCAGAGGCACGTCACGCCAGCAGTGCAGGCGGTGAGGGCATCACAGGCAGCGAGCTGGGCTCACGCGCAGCTCGTGAAGAAGCTACAAGGAAGGCAGAGCGTGCGGCCAAGGTGTGCGTGTTTGTGCGCGTGATGCTATGAGCATTCTTTGTGTGCGTGCCTGCTCGCGTGTGCATGAGTGTGTATGTGTTGAGTAACAAGCTGGACATGCAACTTGTGAAAAAGGTACAAAAGTCAGAGCTTGTGTGTGTAAGTTTAGGCTTTTTGTGTGCATGGGTTGAGGACTCTACAACGACTCGTAAAGAAAGTGCTAGAAAGGCAGGGCGTGCAGCAGATGTACGTGTTGGAAACTAGTTTCTCGCTTGTAGCTTTGGGATGTGTTCATGTGTGTGTGTGTGTGTGTGTATGTGTGTGTGTGTGTGTGTGTGCTTCAGGCAGCAAGATGGCTCTGCTTGCTTTTTGTAGGAAAGTCACAGGTTTGAACAAAAGTGTATGAACATTTATGCAGAATGTATTCAACTTTCTTAACTCCTGCGTGTAGAAAAGTGATCCATACACCATGAGCTGTATATTGGTGCCCTGACTGTATTTTTTTAACAGTAAAATCTGATCAGGTTTTTCTTACAAAAATTACCCGCATGTTGGAAAGCAACATTGGGGAGATCAACCTAGCCAAGCTTTCCTGGAAGGAGCTTGCACAAATATGCCTCGAGGCAATTAACTTGACAAGAATTTTAGTATGCATCCTTCCTCAAATCACGTGCACAGGCTGACGCTGCAGCTCATGCTCACGCCGTCAGCATTCACTAGGGAGTGCCTGGAAGGAAGACATGACAACAAAAGTATCTGAACTTGTTTTTAATGTGCTGATGATCACATGCACAGGCTGATGCTGCGGCTAAACGGGAGCGTTTTGAGGCTGCCCTGGCAAAGGGCAACTGGGCAAGTGAAGCCCTGCGGCCACAGGTGCGTGTGTGCATATGTGTATGTATGTTTGTGTGCGTGCGTGAGCATATGTACCAGTGATGTGTCAGTACGGTGTACGGTACGGTATGGTACGGCACGGTTAGACCATACATGGTAAAATACGGTACGGTTACGGTACGGTGCCAAAGGCTGGAAGTTGCCTACTTTTTGCAGTTAAGGGTCATTTTTCCAGATTACAGATGTTGTGACCGACATATCTCCAATGTAAAATTAAGATGCATTTTCTAAGAGGAGAAGCACACAAAAAATTTTGGGTGAATAAGCAAAACATACAACTCTGACCGGGAATTGAGCCCAGGACCTCCTTTTTCCCAGCAAAAAGGCAAAATACGGTGGACCATACTAGCACGGTTTGGACCGTATATTTCCTTCAACCATAAAATATGCTTTTGGACCGTACCGTACCGTATATACAGTTGAAAATGAAAGTACGGCGTATTGTCACATCACTGATATGCCGCATAACTTGTGCACGGTCAGGCTGCTGGTGGTCGTTAGATGCTATCTGCTAGATGCACTCCTGTTCATGGCAATCATGGTAAGTAAAATACAGCAGAGGAGAATAATCCCTGCTGCGTGCCGCCCCCTAACTGCTTACCCTATGTGTGCGAATCCAGCTCGTGCCAAGACTGAGCGTACCTGGTTACTCTTGTCCTTTGCTTTTCACTAGTACCTGTGCGCCAGTGAATGGCTGCAACGCCTCTCATCGTAACCATCAGCAACGTCTTCCTTTGTGATATGCAGTGTGTTAAAATATTGAAATACAGCGCAGACTCTACAGTTCCTTTGTGTAGTGCACCGCTCGCAGCTTTGCCAATCCCTTGCACAACCCACCGTTCACTTTACGCCCTTTTGGCAAAGCGCACGTGCGCAGGCCGGCCACCAACACCACTCACTCTCACCAACACCACTCCCAAACTGCACTTCCTTTGTGCTCTTACAGCTTTACCACGCCCCTCGCTCGGTGGACCACCGCTCACGTTCACACCCACACCCTCATGCCAATGCACACAAACACAGGTCACCCAACCCATTCTCATTCTCACCACTAGCCACACCCTCATGCCAATGCTTTACTCAAACCCACACCCTCATGCCAATGCTTTAAACCGTCAAAGGTTTGCTCAATACGCAGCAAAAGTTGGTTCATGGGGTCCCACCTGCGCACGCGCACACACACTCACACACACATACACAAATATATACATACGCTCACATACGCCACTCAACACCTCTCATGCTCACTTCTACTAGCAGCGCCCCCCGTTTACTCTAGTTTATTCTCCATACACCGCCCACACGTTTCATCCATCCATGCAACGAGACATGCCCCCCATTCAAGGAGTGAAAGTGTCATCACACTGACATAGGATGAAATACAAACCCTGTGCTCCCAGCTACCCTTTTAACGTTTGGCGGTCAAAGCACGTGGTGGTGGTGGTGGTGGTGGTGGTGGTGGTGGTGGTGGTGGTGACGACGTCTCCATGATGACCAAACCACACCGCGTGGTGATTGTGAAGCCTTTGATCACAAATGGCGATGATGACCAATTGTTTCCACCTATACACAGGCTGCCCAACCTGCCAACACCACCACCACCAGTAATGCCCCTCCCGATGGCAGCACAGGGGACTTGTACGACGAAGACGAAGCGGACAGGGAGCTGCAGGTGAGAGAGCTGTGTGTGTGTGCCTGTGTGTGTGTGTGTGTGCCTGTGTATGTGTGTGTGTGTCTGTGCCTGTGTGTGTGTGCCTGTGCCTGCATGTCTGTCTGTACCTGTATATCATTGCGTGTCTAGTTTCCTGCGTGCTGCTATCTTGTATTGATGAGGATGAGGCAGGCAGGTAAGTGAGAGAGTTGTGAGCGTATCATGCTTGTGTGGCAAGGCAAGACAATGCAGTGCGCACACATTTACGCGTATTATGCTTGTGTGACTAGGCAAGACAGTGCAGTGCGTGCACACATGCACATGCACACGCACAAACACGTACACATGCACACATACACACATGCACACACAGGAGAGCCTCGCACGAGCCCGGCGCTTGGCAGCACAGCAAGCAGAGAAGCACGCTTCCTCGTCAAATGGTGAAGCCATAAACGGTGAGGTTTGTGTGCTTGCAGTGTTGTCACAAGACCTTTATACCTTTGTGCGTATGTGTCTGTGCGGTGCTCGTGACATCTTTTGGCAAAACAGGGCTGTTGCTGCTAGCAGTTGTTTCTTACTTCCTGCAATTTCAATGCCCATTTAAATGGTCCTCTGTGTGTCCTGGAGGACTTACATCAAATACTCAAGTGGCTGATTGAGAACAAAGCAGAACCACATGGAGGAATGTTTTTATCTATCTGCGAATTGCAATGTGGTGCGTGTGCCAGGAGGGTTTTCTGGGCAGCTCGCTAACAAAGATTGCTGAGTGCTCATGTCTGTGTGTTTTTGCTTGCAGGAAACGGCAAAGTGGGCAGCTCGCTTGAAGAGATCGCTGAGGAGTCGAAGAAGAAGCGAGAGAGGGACGAGGCAGAGCTGAAGGAGCAAATGAAGGCCGGGATGCTGGTGAACGACACCATCGAGTTTGTGCGCAACATTCAGGTGTGTGTGTGTGTGTGGATTTGTGGGTGTGGCTGGGGATGGTTATTTGGGTGTAGGTGTATGTAAGGTTGTGGGGTTGTGGGTGGGGGTGTGGAGGTTGATGTGGGTGGGAATTTGGATGCAGGACAGCAATGGTCCCCGGTCAGGATAATATTCTCACACACTTGGTCGTGTATTTGCGTATGTTTGTGTGTGATGTGTGTATTAAATGCTCGTTCCTTTTACCCCCTTCCTGCACTGTACGCTCGCATGTGTGACATCCTGCACTGTCTTGCCGAGGAGCACCTCCCTCCACGCAAACACACGCACCCTCCCTCACACAAGCCTCACATCACGGCACACACGTTATGCCTCTGTATAATGTGCACGCCAGACAAATTCATAAGCGTGACACGAGTGATCAGCGATGCACACACACACACAATCACGTATGCCTTTTAACTGCGTACCTGTGCATGTGTTATTGTTCTCAGGTGAAGGGCGATGCCAAAGCAGAGGCGGCAGCCTCAGCTGCCCCTGGGGGTGCATCTGTGGTGGGAGGAAAGAGGCCCCCTCCCCCACCCCCACCTCCTGAGGCACACTCTGGCAAAGATCAAGAGGGCGATGACTACATGGTAAGTGTTTGTAAGATACACCATAGCCTGTGTGCATGTGAATGTGATAGAGAGTGTGTTCATGTCTTGTTAGAGCCACCCCCTGAGGCACACTCTGGTAAAGACCATAAGAAGGACGATGCCGTTATTCTCATCCGTACAGCACTGCAGTGTAACACGTGGAACGGAGTGCACGTCGTTTTGCGTCTATGACCCAAAAATGTTTGTATTTGTGAAAACTGCTCACACGTGGGCTGGGAAAGACAGAGCAGGCCCGCCCTTTCAGACTTCAAACACAGGTGTTGAACCCACACCACGCTTGTACTTGCATTCCCTTCCACACATGCACAAACAGACAAGCAAACATTACTCACGGCGCACACACAAACAAGAATACACACATCAAAACACAGGGCCTAGGTGCGGCTGATAGAGAAGGATCTGCCTCTGCAATGAGGAGCAGCAGCCCACCGGCCAAGCGTGCAAAGGGCACCGGAAGGTGAGAGAGGGTTAGAGTAGTGTGTGCAAAAGACGTTAGACCTGATGGAGATCATGCATGTGTTGGTGTCCAGTGAGCAGCAGCCCACCAGCTAAAGCGTGCTTAAACCCTAGTTCAGTTTAAGACTACCTAGTTTAAGCCTTAGACTGCTGGGAAGTGAGAGTAATGATTGGGGTGGGTGAGGAGGAAGGGTGTTTGGGTAATAGCAAGGAGCAGTAGCCAACAAGCCCGACACGCAAAGGGTGCTGGAAAGTGAAGTTATACATGAGAGAAGATCTGAGAGGTTGTGCGTTGGATGCTAGACGCGATAGAGAGCTTTGATGAGAATGTGTACGTAAGTTGACAAATAACTGATCCTGAATTTAATACTCTGGAACTGATGATGTCAGGGAGGTGCTTCTTGAGTTTACATGACTAGGGTTGGCCAGAACCATATATATATATATGGTGTACATGTGGTATTTTTGGCAGGGAAATCGCCAAATGTACGGTAACATGCGGTGTATATATACGGTTCTGGTCAACCCTACACATGACTAAGGGTGGGTAAATAGGGTGTCTGATTTTGCCAGCAAGGCTCGGCGAGACACTTTTTTGTTGTTCGCTTATAAATATTAATGAATGTTAACGTTGAGACCGGGTGGAAAATATGGGCGTGTGAGCCAGGAGAATTTGGTTAGCGGTTACACCCCCCCCCTGTTGCACACCCCTTTTAATTCAACCTGGTGTTATAGAATAATAAATAAATATTATTAGTGAAGGTACTTGGTTAAAAAGATGGGTCTGTCAGTCGATTCAGCCACGGAAAATTCGGATTTGGGAATTTTTGGGGATTTCTGGGGAGATAGGGGCTGATTCCGCCCAAAAAGTGGACACCCTCGCTGGCCGACAAGTGTCTTCCACACCGGGAAAGAGGCTCGCCGAGGCTTGGCTCGGCGAGCCTCACACTCGGCGAGTCTCGGCGAGGTCATGACCCACCCTTACACATGACTGTTCAATGCAAGGTTCAATGCGACACAGCGTGTGCACGGCTCAAAAGTCGGTTCAGATACAGCTTTGGCCTCACATTCACACTCTTGCTGGGTTCACAACTGCAGACGCATCAATGCTGCAGAGAAAGAGAGCACGGCTCGTGCGGACCAATCTTCTTGTTTGAATCACAGACACACACACTCACATACATACATGCATACACAAAGTACCTTTGCAGGCGGGTCAGTGCTGCGGAGGAAGAGGGCACAGCATATGTGTTCAGGGTCCCCTTTATTTCATACGCATCACAAATACACATATGCGTGCACACACATGAACACAAGCGCGTACAAAGCACCTTCACAGGCGGGTCAGTGCTGCGGAGGAATAGGGCACGGCTTATGTGTGCAGCAACCTCTTTGCTTCGTGCGCATCACAAACGCACATGCACGTACGCATGCACACACAAAATGCCATTTTGCAGGTGGGTCAGTGCTGCAGAGGAAGAGGGCACCGCTTCTGTGCAGCAACCATCTGCGGAGGAGGAGGAGGCAGAGGAGCAGCAGCAGCAGCACAGGCAACGGCACACACGGCAGAAGCGAGAGGAAAGCGCAGAGGAGGAGACACCAACAGGGGAGAAGGCTATGGGCAAAGGTAGGCAGGCTAAGAGGGCAAGGTGTGGACGTTGGTGAGGTTTGAAGGGGTCTTCCAAGTTTTGGTTCCTTTGTGAGACCCGGCTAAAGGTCCTGCTGCAATGTCACCCTCAATAAGAAGGACTGACAAAAGTGGTAACAATTGAACGTATGTGTTGAGGGCACGCAGAGCTGTGACATCAAGATGTTTCGAAGTAAAAGCGCTTTGCAGTGTTGAGAGGTGTGAAAGTATTGTCTTGATTGCGGAAGTAGTGGGCGTGGGTGGGGTGTGGCACTGTCTTTGATCGTGCAAGCAGTGGGCGTGGGTGGGGTGTGATGATATCTGGCGTGCACAGGCAGTGGGCGTAGGTGGGGTGTGAGGAGGGAAGGCGTCCTCATTGCACTAGAAAAGTATTACAGCGATGGCAGTAAGGGGAGTGATGGCAGTAAGGGGAGTGATGGCCGTAAGGGGGAGTGATGGCCGTAAGGGGGAGTGATGGCCGTAAGAGGGAGTGATGGCCGTAAGGGGGAGTGATGGCCGTAAGGGGGAGTGATGGCCGTAAGGGGGAGTGATGGCAGTAAGGGGGAGTGATGGCATATGTATGATACCCAGCTGTTGTAGGGGTGTGGCGTGGGGAGAGCAAAGGTAACGCCTTTGTTTCTAGGGCAGTGAACACGTAAGGATGCAAGGATGGGACCTGTGTGGTGCGCACCTCGTGCGATGCGTGCCTGTTCTATGTGTGTGTGTGTGTGTGTGTCCTATGTGGGAGCTCTATTGTCAACAATAATGCGAGAAAAGCACACAGAATCGGACACCAATTGGTAGAAGAGGCAATGGCAAAGGCGTTTTCACGTGAATCAGTGGACAGCATGATGAGGGTGCTTGCGATGAGATGCCGACAGGCAGGGGCTTGTGTGTAGGAATGAGGCTCTGTACTTTTGTGACTCGTTTGAGGGCTCTGTCTGCATGAGTGCAGGTCTGCATGAAAGGCGTGAATTCAAAACACACACATGGCAAACACACACATCCTTACACATCATATGACACGCACACTTTCATGAAGAAATGTTTGATACACATGGGGCATACACACACAGCACGCGTTTTGTGTGTGTACAAACAATACGCAACGCATGCACACATATGTATGCACGCGGGCACACACCCACATACACACACATGCAACACACATACAACACACACACACACACTTATACTTGCATGCACTTATACACACTCACACAGGCCTGGCAGGTGCGCTGGCCTTACTGAAGGATAAGGGCAACATCGGCAGCCACAACATCACTTGGGCTGGCCGAAACAACGACAAGAGCAAAAACGCGCTGCAAGTGAGATCCAGATGTACACACACACACACACACACACACATATGTTATACAAACCCAAGCGTAACAACGCACACACAGACTCATATTGTCACGTCGACAACGCCCTCTTGCACCATATGTTACAAGGAAGTGTGTCAACCCTAGACTCCTTGCCTGCGTGTGTGTTTGTTTGTGTGTGTATGTGTGTGTGTATGTGTGTATGTATGTGTGTGTGTGAGTGTGTGTGTGTGCCACCCAGAGCAACAGACTCCAACGTTCCTGCTATTTGTTGTTTATGTGCACAGAACTTGGATTGTGTGTCACTGGTTATTAGCTACAAGGAAATCACACTTGTGTGCACATGTGCACAGGGCTTGGAGGACGTGTACAGGGGGGGTGCCCACGATGAGAGGCTGGCTCGCTCCATTGAGATGGCCTTGACCACAAAGGATGAGTTTGGCCAAGTCATGACTCCCAAGGAGCGCTTCCGCCAGCTCTGCTATGAGTGAGTATGAGCCAAAACAGTTGTTGTTATGAATGGAATGTGTACACATGGTCTCGCGTGTGTTTGTGTGTGCATGTGTGCATGTTTATGGGGAAGGAAGGTTTGTGTGTCTGTGTAGTTACTGTATGCATGCATGTGAGTGTGTGTGTGTGTGTGTGCTTGCGGGTCAGTGAACATATGTTGGCCTACTCTGATAGCAAAGCTCACGGCATGAAACATTGGCAACGTTTGTGGCCCCATTTTTGCCTCTTAACCGCTTCACTTAAATAGAGCAAGAGCATAAACTGGGTTGTAACTGTCTCGGTCGTACGGAAATTCAAACTTATGTGCTTATTAGATAAATTAGTACGCAATCACGCCAAATCTTTGCATATGGTAACGTTTTTTTTTAGTACCGTACCTTTCCGATATCACCCCGCATAAATGTCGTTTTTTGCCCTGCGGGGTGAGTGCAGTAACGATTAATATATATATATTTTTTATATCCTGCGGGGTTGACGCGGGTTTGGTTTGAATAACGTTTTTGGTCGCTGCCAGTGATGAGCAAGATGCCCCCCAGACCTCCCCCCGCCCCCCTCCCCGCCCCAGCTCCATCGTAGGGGCCGAGGAAGAGGAAGCTGCAGTGCTTGAGGCAGCCGAGCAGGTCAGAGCATCCCAGCAGCTAACAGATGAGCAGCTGGGGCAGCTGGAGCGCAAAACAAGGTCACGCACCAAGGCTGCTCGTACCCAAGCAGCACCATCAGCTGGTGCAAGCACAAGCACTGCACGCAACAGCAGCAGCAGCAGCAGCAGCAAGGAGAGCGAGTGCAGTGAGGACAGCAACAGAGGAGAAGGGAGCAGAAAAGAGGGGGGGGCAGCAAAGGGGTAGAAGAACAGAGAAGATTGATTGGAGGTAGTAAACTGACATGCAAACAAGCATGCAACTGACCGGTAATTTTGTTTTTGACCTTTTGTGGCATTTAAACTATCTGGTGAGCTAAACTGGGCCAGAAACCCTGCGGGGTTGATGCGGGGAGGGGACAAATAAATCATTCTTGGGGTGCGGGGAAGGTGCAAAATCCAATAAAAAAAATTTTTGGGGTGCGGAATGAGTACGGTAAGGTACGGTATGTGATTGTAAATCTCAGAAAGGCAGTCGCAGATGGGCAGTCACGACAAGCATACCTTGTGCCAAATTGATACCAAGCCACTGTTCTCTCTCACAGCTTTTTACAGAAAGTCACTGTTCACTCTCAACGCTTTTTACAGAGGCCCTAGGGGAGAGCCTGCTTGCATAGGTCGGCAGCTGCAACTTGCACTTCGTGCACAAATTCGAACAAACAACTGCTCACTCACAGGTTTCACGGCAAGGCCCCCAGCAAGAACAAGCAGGAGACCCGCCTGCAAAAGGCTGCCGAGGAGATCGCAAGGCGCAAGAACGCCACCAGTGAGATCAGCCAGCATGGAGAGATGGAGGGCTTACGCAGGGTGAGTAGGATGAAACGTGCTTTCATTTCGGCAGCTGGGTGCATTGCCACTGCTTGAGTTTGTTTGGTGCTCTTGCGTAAAGTGCAGGCCTTTGCTGCTCTGACGTTGGGTGCTTCTACTCTCTTTTTGGTAGAGGATTGGCTTGCATGATCACTCTTTTTGGTAGAGGATCGGCTTGCGTGGTCACTCTTTTTAATTAAGGGATGACTTGCATGGTGGACTTGGTAGCACATGGGTTGCCAGTGTAAGATGTTTTGTTCTGACGGTGAGGAGAACTTTGAGCTTGGCAACTCAATACTTTTCCATCGATCTATATGAATGCGTCTGCACTGCGTGGAAAGCTTCTCTTTCCTTTTGCTTCTAAAATGGTTACCCACCCAATGGAAGGTGCGTGCATGCTTGTTACAAGTCCAATTACACAGGAATGTACTGTTGATAACACAACTGTTGCCCGTGCATTTGGCTCATATCAGCCACTTTTTGTGTGTTGTGACGTGGCTTGTCCAAGCTGCTTGCTTTGTTCGTGTGCGCCCTTTTTGCAATAGATACTTGCGTTTTGACCTTCTGAATAGCTGACTTGACCAACCTGTTTCAACTTGGCAAGTCAATTGTTAGCTATTCGACCTGTGCGGTTCCTCTCTTACCCTTTTTAAAAGGCTGTGCAGGCAAGCTGATGAGTCCTTGTAGCGCCTACCATTGTTTACTTGCGTGTCTCAATACTTGGCCTGCTTTGACATTGCACTTCAGCTGTTGTTGTGCTTAGCTTAATTTGTAGCTCACAAATTGTTTCAGGGCTGTCTGGCCAAAAGAGAATCAGCACTGTTTGAATAGTGTGCACGCCACAGCTTTTCCCTGCAGGAAGAGGGCGACGTTTGGACACCAGAGGCAGCCACGTCAACACGCCCCTCTCATTTGCTTTTGCGTTCATGTGTACACACAGGCCACAGAGAAGACGCACCAGCCCTACGTCGTGCTGCAAGGAAAGGGGGCCGCAGAGACATTTAAAGCAGCCACAGCAGCACCCGCAGGCAACAAGCACCCTCCTCCTGCAAGCCATGGAGGAGGCCATGGAGGAGGCCATGGAGGAAGTGGAATGCGAAGAGTCGGGGGTGGGAAGGGTAACGGTGGTGGTGGTAATGGTAGTGGGCAACATGCCAAGGGCAGCATGCCTCCCCCACCGCCTCCCAACCTTCGCAAGGCTCCTCAGTGAACTTTCCTCCCCCTCAGTGAAGCCCCCCTCAGGAGAGAAGGAGCCAAAAGCAGAGACCACGTGACGTAGATCATAGGAATCACAGAGTTCCTTACTTCGTACAGTCAATACTCAGCACGTGTCAGACTGCTGAATTACGAAAGCGTGGAACTGCTGGTGGTGTGCAGGCGTCTGCCTCCACACTGATTGACCCTTTTTTTGCAATGAAATTCTGCATGACTCTCTTCATCCATTGGGCGGTCCAGATCCCAAACCAACACGCTTCCTTATTCTGTACCAGCTGCGACTAGGCTGGCTGCCTGCGTTTTTCTTCTGTCTTGCACCACTGAGGGGGGTTAGTAAGGATACATTGCTATATATGCCTCTGGGGGTTGAGCGTGCCTCATCAGTTGAGCGTGCCTCAGGTCTACCATAAGGCTGGGTGTCGTCGTTTGCATTGTTGTTTTTCAAGGTGCATGCAGCCTGTGTAAAAGGAACGAATGACTGCAAGTCAGCCTCCCAAATTCCATAAATATACCACGTTTTTTTTGCGGCTTGTCACGACAAATCATGATACCGGCTTAAAGGTAAGGTAAGGTAAGATTACATCACTATACCGGCTTAAACATGAATTCAGACTGTAACTATTAGCTATTGAGATATGAAACATCGTTGACGTCGTCCAGGGCTGATTATCTGTAGAGCAATTAAAGACAAGGCAAGCTGCATGGTACAGCTGGCTTTGGTTTAACACCTGTAGCACCTGCAAATTGCTTGCAAGTACAAACACGAGCGTGATACTCTACCACACACATACAGAGGTCACAGAATTTACAGATTAAGCCATCAAAAAGTGCGACTGCTAGGCTGTGCTACTATACAAATACAAAGCTGGGCTGCCGCGCTTTCAACTCCCTGGAATATTGAGGTTTGCTTATTTGTGTTTTTCGTTCTTGAGTTTCTCCACATCTTCTTATTTCCTCTCATCCTGTTGTGAGTACCCTAGCTTATTAGCAGCTTGTAAACCTGTAATCCTTCACCTTCTCACGATGCCTCACAAAAGTTTAGTTTAGTTTGGATTACAAAGGCCTCCAGTCTGGCATGGCTGCTCAACCTATAGGTCCCAACAAATAAATCAATCAGAAAGATCGACAGCTGCACTAATAAATTTGTAAACTTCTGAGTTATGTTGAAAAAGAGAACTCACAAAAGAGATCTCACTCGCAACTAAGTCTGTCCTTGATGCATCTTCCACTTAGATGCCCCCCAGAGGCATATATAGTAATGTAACCTTACCTTACCTTAGTGCATTGGCATCAGACTTAGTCAGCGACTCGCCGCGAGAGATACCGCTTCTTAATGTGACAAGGCCACATTTGCAAAGGGGTCCACTAGTTTTTGGGTGAAGCCACGTTTTCTTTGTTGACCTCCAACCCAAGGCAGCCACAAAGTGCGGTAAAAATTCCCGTTTAATGAAGGATACCAGGCTTCAGTAACTAACTTTGTGGAAGCAATTGCTATGCTAATATTTGCATCAAATTTGCCACCAGCATTTACCTCTCACACACGAGGTTTGCTGTTTTGAAACATAAGCCTGGCTTATTGGCAGCAACACGAGCTCCTTTTATAGCTCAAAGAAGCCTTGCCCACATCATCTCAGCGCCTGAGCGCTTCAGTAACTAATTTTGAGGAAGCAATTGCTATGCTAATATTTGCATCAAATTTGCCACCAGCATTTACCTCTCACACACGAAGTTCGCTGTATTGAAACCTAAGCCAGGCTTACTGGCAGCAACACGAGCCCCTTTTATAGCTCAAAGAAGCCTTGTCCACATCATCTCAGCGCCTGGTGAAATAATTTATAACTTACAAGCACAAATCGAATAGTGGCGCTGCGCTTGGGGTCTCTAGGAACTAGTCAGAGACCATGAACTCAGCCCAGTAAGCTTGCAAGCTTAAGCTATGGTCCAAATTTATAAGCTATAAGGCATGCTCTCATGTTTTCCAGCAATGCATGACGAAGTGTTTTAGAGACCAACAACAGTATTTTGCTCCCAACCGCCACTGCACACAAGTCGTTTCACCACTACAGTTTACTTCACGTCACTCAATTCCGAACTCGCTCAAGAACCTGAGTCAACATAGTCTGAGAGCTCACTTGCCACCTCCCTGAAGCCATGACCTAAGCACTCCTCTGCCTCCCGTCCCCAAGGCAGGGAACGCCTCCTCGGCCCCTTCTTCAACTCCACCACCACACCGTCCTTCCTTTCTGCTATTTTCTTCTCACCCAAGCTCCTCTCGTAGGAGATCTCATCATCACCCCACGTGCGCCGCAGAATAAACTTGAGATGCTGCAAAGAAGCAAGGAGCGCGAACACCACCACCACCACCACCACCGCTACTAGCCTGAGCCCACTGCTCACCTTTCTCAAGCATTGCAGCAGTGATGGACTCAGTAGTGGCAGAATTGACGCTCTGTGAGACCTCCACATCAACAGAGCACAGCCCCGACACATCCACGCGCTCTAGGCTTAATACTCTTCCGCAGCCCACGACAGGGTAGACCTTGACAAAATGCATCGCTTGAACACCATGCTCCTGACATTTGGGAATATCGAGGTTGGCTCACACATGCTGCCCAAAGAGACATCAGCCTCGCAGAAGAATATTGTTTGCACTCCTTGGGCAATTGCACTGCTGGAAAAGGGCGACAAGACCTCCAGCACGTTTCGCAATAAGTGCCAAAAGTTGCTGAATCGGGGCCCAGTGCCATCATGATGCAGGCCTCAATGTCGCTGTACCCAGCTGGGTACAGCGATCTGCAGATCCTCTGCAGACTCATCACTACCACCACCACCATCACCAGCATCCCCATCGCCACCATTGCAAAATTGATTCAAGACGAGACCCTTCGCTCTTTGGTCTTTCGTAGCGAGAGGAGTGCAGGTCAAAGGATACCTCCTCGCATTCGCTCCAATCCACCTGCAAGCAAAAGAAAGAAGGAGATATAGTTATTAGCGTCCGCTAATTGCAGGTTTGAAATTCGCGAGCGGCAACTTCCCCTGCTTACCAATCAGACATGCTTGGCTGCCGTTTACCCCCTTTGTAAACCCCTTTATAGACCCCTTCCCAATAAGGCGAGCCTTTGAAAAGGTGGGTAGCCACTGTGATAGACAACATCTAATATGATCCACAAAGATGTTAAAGTGTTGGACCAAGTAAGGCAGGGGGCAAAGCAAGAAGAAATAACACTGACATAAAGCACAAGTTTTCAGCCTGAAATCCCCCTACAGCAATACCCTTGATACATTTCAAAAGGGTGTCCATCACATGTAAAGCACTTGGTATATCAAGATGATAATTTGTGTACATCTATGAACGTCGATCCTTTCCCTTCCCTTCTCCTTAAAACCGTCCAATTGATCAGCAAGTCAACGCACATGATCATATTATATTAAAACAGTAACTTTTTGATGGCTGCACATGCAAGCAGCTTTGGTTCCGTTAGCTTGCACTTGCAGACCAGGTTTGCACGCACACGCTCACTTGTACATGCACAAACACACTCACTCACTCGCTCACATTATATGGTACCGCAACCTGCTAAACCTGCCACCCCTTCCACTCAAACACGTCTGGCTGCCCCATTTCTCAAAAGGAGAGTCTGAAAATTAGTGCCTTAGAGAGGTGGCTGCGATACGCGTACAACAATGTGCTCATTGCCCGAAAAGAAGCTGTTTATTTGGGTGAAATGTTGGCTGGCAGTTGAGGGGTTTTGCGCAACCTGCTGGACCTGCCACCCCTTCCAATCAAACACGTCTAGCTGCCCCATTCCTCAAAAGGAGAGTATGAAAATTAGTAAGGCGTCCTCAAACGGTCTGGAAACCTGCAAATATTGCCTCTCTTCCACTAAAACGTCTAGCTGCCCCGTTCCTCAAAAGGAGAGTCTGGAAATTAGTGCGTGAGAAATCTGGCTTCAAGACGCGTCCAGCGATGTGCTCATTGTACGAAACGGTGCCTTCCAAGTCGGTGAAAGAGGAGGGGAAGCTTTACAACTATCATCTACCAAGCGTGGGGACAACCCGACAGTTTTTACATTTTCTAAACTTAATAAGTACCGGTATGCAGTGTCTATCGCTCGTCGGGAGCAATGGCGCTGTTGTGAATACATTACGCTTATCCCCAAGGGTGTCTCCCTTTAACTGTACATCGCAATGCGTGTCACGCCACAGCCTGAGACGGCCGGATGAGAGGTGCGCATGCGCGCGCACACACACACACACACACACACACACACACACACACACACGCACGCACACACACACACACACACGCACACACACACACATACACACACACACACATACACACACATACATATATACACACACATACGCACACACGTACGCACGCACACACACACATACGCACACATGTACGCACACACACACACACACACACACACACACACACACACACACACACACACACTCACACTCACACACACACATACACACACATACACACACACACTTAAACACATGCAAGCATACATATATATCGACGTACATATGCACGCGCATGCATGCGTGCATGCACGCGCATACAAACACGCACACATGCACGTGTAGGCGCAAACACATGCACACACGCGTACTACATGCATTCCCATATCCACTAGTGCAGGCACACACACAAAAGTGCAAACATACAGAAATTCACATGTTCATCAACATGCATCCCAAGCTTCACACCATGACAAGAGTCAAATCAAACATTCTCCGCACAGGACATTATAAGGTGCATATCTTACATTAAACAATTGCATCTTGCGATCCCTCAATGCTGTTTTTAAGGGGTGTGTAATGGCGTGCAGCTTAAAAGTCAGCTTGAATATTCACGTGATGACATTATTGTGTTGAGCTTCTAAGCTGCCTGCTAAAACCACTGCACAGGATAGTAGCAGCACAGCGTTGCCGGCCGTCTGTGGTCGTGCTGGCCAAAGGCAAAAAGGGAGGAGGCAAAGGGGGAGGAGGAGACTCAGGTGGGTTGATATAATTTTAGCACTTACAAATGGTCATGCGATCAAGATTGCACGACATGTTTTGTGTGTGTGTGTGTGTGTATACATAGCGTGTGGGAATGCAGATTTATAATGCATAACACCATCTTAGCTCAGCAAGTGTACAAACGCAGACGTACACATCCGCACACAAACATACTTACATACATGCACATGCACACACACATGCAGAAACACACACACACAAACATGCAGAAACTCTCACATACACACACGCACGCAGATATACACAATGAAATTCACATACACGCACACGCACACGCACACACATAACACACGCAGATGCTGCCCCAGCGAAAGCCGGTAAAGGAGGCAAGGGTGGAGGCAAGGATTCGGACATTGACGGAGATGCCATTGAGAAGGAGGCCAAAGCAGATTCGGTGAGGCAATTGCGGCTTACATCATTACGCATCTAGGGCTCGCCAGAACAAAACATAAGTAAAATGTAAAACTATGTATACCTAGACAGGAAAAGCTTACATTGCCTTGTGTTGAGGGGTGGCCGGAACCAAACACGTAGCCTGTGTATTCTACATAAAAGCTTGAATTATAACATGTCTAGGGCCGTCAGAATTGGTATATACGGAAATATACAGCGTATATACAGTATATGGAATTTCCATGTACGGATTGGGCCAACCCTACACATGTATGTGCTGTGTACGCACAAAAGATTTAGCATGGAGGTCTACAGATGAACGGTCATTCACGGTGTGAATGTGCAGTTCTGGCCAGTCCTACGTACTGAGCCAGGTGGCTGAGGGAAGGGCTGTAATGCAATGCGATTGCTGCTGAGTGGATAGAGAGGCCATGAAGAAGGAGCTGGGATGGGCTGCATTTCACGTCCACATTCCTGAGGACTACCTGAGAACAGTGGACAGTTACGTTTAGGTACCACAGTGCAGTCTGAAGGGATCTATGGGTCATTGCGATGTTACACGCTCCCCAGCGATATATGTTGCAAGGGCTGAGCAAGGGGGGAGAGGGGAGGGGTTGTGAGTGATTGGTGGATGCCATTGGGAGATCAACAGGACTGGTGAAGTGTGCAATCAATATTTCACACTCCACCAATCCACCTGGACCAGTGGTCGCGTCTGTGGCTTTGCACACAAACTTTGGGTGCTCAAGGTTGAGGGCTGAGGGGGCTTCTGTGTTACTGTATGATGCCAGGTGGACACTCTCACAGGTGTGATGTATGGTGTATGAGTGTGTGTCTGCAGGTGTATGTGTGGTGGTGGTGGGCTGCTATGGATGATTCGTGTACGGTTATGGATGATTCGTGTACGATCAAAGAAGGGTCGCTGTGACACAAGGGAGGGGTTGCTGTGATGATACACAAGAGTGGCCTTGGGCATGGGCACCACTTGCAGCTGCCACAAATGAGTACTCAAGGCGGGAGTGGCCTTGGGAGTGAATACCACCTGCAGCTGCCACAAATGAGTACTCAAGAGTCAAGGCAGGAGTGCTGCAGTAATTTGAGGGTAGAGGGTGCTTTGTGCATGGCCACGTGTAGGTGTGCATGGCCACGTGTAGGTGTGTATGGCCACGTGTAGGTGGGCATGGCCACGTGTAGGTACGTTTGGCCACGTGTAGGTGTGCATGGCCACGTGTAGGTGTGTATCGTACCTGGGCACCTTGATGCCTTTTTTGCGCTTGTTTGAGCGGCCTCTCCTATACAAAGGAGACACATGCAGGGCTGCCCTTGCTGTGCCTTGCTTTTGCCAATGCTGGGTTTGGCTCGTCAGTGTTGCTCTTCCTTTGCATCATCAGCTTGTTTGCATCATTGGTTCATGAGGGCATGGAACAGAGGTACTCTTCTTCCCTCTCTCTCTCTCTTTCTCTCTCTCTCTCTCTCTCTCTCTCTCTCCCCCCCTCTCTCTCTCTCTCTCTCTCCCTCTCTCTCTCTCTCTCTCTCTCTCTCTCTCTCTCTCTCTCTCTCTCTCTCCCTCTCTCCCTCTCCCTCTCCCTCTCCCTCTCCCTCTCCCTCTTTTTGGAGACTCGCACCGTGGATGTGTACTCACACCCAGATGCCATTCAAAATAACCATACTCGTAGCAAACGTCATCAGCTCTTTCGACCTTGCACATTACATTTTCATGCCAAATCATAGGTTTTTCAACACTAGCTGCCCTCTATGAGCCATCATCTGCTGTGTTTTTTGTTGTTGTTGTGGTGTGCATGTGTGTGTACGAGCATCACATGCAAAAGGCTGTGCTATGATTACAGATCTACTTGCAAGAGCCCTGAAGTTGTGTGCAGAAAGTTGCAATAGTCATGAAATCTAAACATGTGTTGCTGTGTCGTGCATGTGTGTGCAGGAGAACCGCATGAAGAAGGCTGTGCAAGTGATGGCAGATACCATCAACACGCTGCGCACTGGACGAGCAAACCCTGCCATCCTTGATCGTATTGTGGTGGGTGTGTTGGCTTGTAGTCCATGTCCAAGGTGTTTTGTCGTACCCTCCCCTGTCTTGTTTTGATATACCCCATCCTCCTTTTATGAGTCATAATTTATGACTTTCCCTTTCCTGTCTTGTTTTTACGTACCCTCTCCTGTCTTGTTCTGACGTACCCTTTCCTGTCTCGTTCAGACGCACCATCCGCTGTGCTTCAAACACGTACCCACTCAACCCATTCTATGTCTGTACAGGTGGAGTACTTTGGTGCGATGACGCCCCTCAAGCAGGTGGCCAGCATCTCCGTACCTGATAGCACCACCCTCCAGATCACTCCCTTTGACTCCAGCGCCATCAAGGACATTGAGCGTGCCATCAACGTGCGTACGTAGCAGTTGACTGAGTGCTGTTGCCAAACATGTTCGTAAAAAATGTTGTCAATGGAATTTATGCGCTAGTTGGGCTAGCTGTGCGCCACCCATGACCTGTCCAATGGCAAAATGCATGCGTCTAGGACAGGGCAAGTGCAGCTTGGGATGCCGTCTCTCCAGATGTTGTACATGTAGATGGCACGTACGATTGCAATGAAATCTCTTGCACGGTTGCTACCACTCACCTGCATCTATCTTGCTGACTGAAGGGGAAACTCTCCTGCTCTGACATCACGTGTCCTCTTGTATAATTGTCAGCAATCACCAGCCTCTATCATGCTGGCTGAAGGTGAACCCCTTCGTTCACCTGCTTTTACATCATAGCATATTGTGGCCCAGGTGTGCTTGCATTTATGTCACCTTCTGTGCCTCGTGGCGCTGCGGTTGCTTTGAGTGCAGCATCTTAACATTATGTTTTCATGCGCACGCACACACATGCACGCACACACACATATGTGGACATAGAGGCCCACTTGCCTTCCCATTCGAGCTCTTCAGCTTAAAGCCAGCATAAGGGTCTAGCTTCGCTCACAATCATGGCATATCCATCTGCTGTGCTCAAATTCAAAGACCAGGCTGATGCGCAAGACCTGAGTATGTACAATGTGAGTATGTATGATGTATATTGACTACACTAGCAACCAACTGGTCACCTCATCTAATCCCCCTCCTCATGCCCATGCACACAGGAATCTGACCTTGGCATCAACCCCAACAACGACGGTGAGAAGATCAGACTGGGTCTTCCACAGATGACAGCGGTAAGTGCTCAATCAGGTGTGCTGCATGTTCAGCAAGTGCGTGTTCTGTGTGTATGTGTTTGTACCTGTGTTCATCTGTGTTGCACAGTGGACAGTGCAGTGCATGCACAGTGGACAGTGGACAGTGGGCAGTGCATGCACAGTGGACGTATGTCGATTGAACAAACATTGAGACCGCAGACACGAGAGTTGAAATCTACCGATACGTGTCGGGATACATCTGCAAAACGGATCATGAGGCCTGACATAGCATACATTGTTTAAATCTTTAGCCGGGCGCTCAAAGCCATTGACAACAAAGGTGGACTTCTTGATTGCCTTGCATTAAAACCAGTCACCGAGTGCTACGTTTGCTCATTTGAGTGTGTGTGCCTGGTATAATTTTAGCAATTGCGCTTTGTCCAAGTGCAATGGACACGCATATGTGCACGCACAGACACGCATAAATACACACTCATGTACATACAAAAACATGCACATGCAGGAGCGCCGGAAAGACCTTGTTAAGCAAGTGAACAAATACAGCGAAGAAGCCAAGGTGCGAAGCTGCACCCTTTTTGTTCAGGTTTTGTTCAAAAATGTCATGAGAGCAGGTAAAAGGGACGCCTACCTGCTTACCATGTCCTTCTTGTTCATGTTTTGACAGCTAGGCAGTACGTACAATTCCTCCCTCACATAAGTAACGCAAACTGTAACTTACAACACATGCACAATACACAAGCACGTCCTGACAGCCCCACATTTACTTGCTTCAGATCGCGGTGCGAAACGTGCGCAAGGATGTGATGAAGACAATCGACAAGTATGGGGATGCATTTGCAAAGGTGTGTCCACATTTTTAGTCAAGTATCAGCTTCTGCAATTAGTGATCAGGTCGGTCTTATTCTTGTGTCTTTGCTGCAAGGCATTCTTGAAAAGTTCATAGTGTAAGCACATGTAGTCTTATTCCTGTGTCTTTGCTGCAAGGCATTACTGAAAAGTTCATAGTGTAAGCACATGTTTATTTATCCAAGTAGTATGAGGATGGGTGTATCTTCGTATGTGTGTGGGTGTGAATCCAATTTGTGACCTCGGTTGATAAGGGCTATTACCTAATGCCTTCCGTGATGGTAACATTCAGTGAGTGCAACATTGTGCGAAGGGCAAACACAACATAAATGCACTGCTTGTTGCCTAATTAGCTCATTCGATATTAATACTGAACTTCAATCAAAACCCTGTACACACACACTTGATCCTGAATTTATTATCCTCCAGGATGCCCGTAAAAGTCTAGAGAACGACATCCAAAAACTCACGGACACCTACTGCAAGCGTGTGGATGAGTTATGCAAGACAAAGAGTGATGAGCTCATGAAGATCTAGGCTTGTTTCGTCCAAAGAGGGTTTTTGTCATTCCTTTCCTGCAATTGTGTCTCTGTATGAGTGCAGCCTAGGGTTGACATTTATTTTTGCTGCGCAGGTTTTGTCTCCCCATTTTTGTGTTGACCTTGGCATTTTAAACACCTTGGTAGTGCTGCTCCTGCTAGCTTAATTATGTGGACAGGCGGCCGTGCGTCTGCTTTTATTGTGAATAGTATAGGAAATTTGTAGGCCAATTTGCCTCTCGCTGGAGGTGGCCATACTAGCTACATGAGGGAAGAGGAACCCAGTTTTTAAAACCATATATGGGGGGCCCGCTATCATATATGATACTTAGACACATTGTGATTGGTGTTGAAGAGCCCTTGATCCAGCCAATCACGTTGCTTGTTAGGCCCACAGGCTTCACAAGAACAATAGAGAACAAGATATGACTACGCAGGCAGTGAAAAACCACTCCCCACATCACTGAAGTTAAAAGATTCCGCTTTGGTGCTGGGTACCGTAGAGCTCCTTCCTAAAGAGAAGAGAAAAACAAGCCAATGGGGATCACGAGAGGGTTGCAGGTGTGGCCTGAAACCGGCTCCAAAGAGTTGATAAAGGTGCTGGAAAGGGTGCGCCTGCTGTTAACAAGTTTAGCAATGTTGAAATGCAGGCAGAATGCATATGGGTCTCTTAACCAAGCTTGAGACTTGTCACACGCCCTAGCTGCAGCACTATTTTCTGCCGCAGCTTTGAGTGAGGCAGGTCATTGGTTGAAGTTTTACAGAATTTACAGGGTTGGACCTGTTTTATGAAGCCCAAGGGTTGGAAGACTCTGTGGGCTTCCGACGTCTGGGTGTGTGAGTTCGTTTAAGATCTATGACAGGATCAACAATGTGCCAGCCTGCTTTTCCTGGAGCTTTCTTTTGTACCTGTATAATTCTGTTGCCGTTTTTTATTTAAATGGTGTTGTATGAGGAATTTACCAGAGTGCTTCTTAAGTCTACAAAGAGTCTGTAAGCTGTATATCCTTCCTGTTTTTTGTGCACGATACTCTAACTAGCGCTTGAGTTTGAACGCGACAGACTTAGGTCTTAGGTCATTGAGGGCTTCTATCATGAAAGTGTTGTAGCTGGTGCCACCCACTCCAAAAAGGATCCGGATGGTCCACGTGGAGAGTAGTGGAGGCTCCTTAAAGAATGCAGAAATCTTTTTAAAAAGGAGAGATACGCAGGCAGTGAGAACCACTCCCCACTCCCCACATAAATTAAGGAAAAAGATCCACTTTGGTACCGAGTAACGTAAAGCTCCTCCACCGCGAAAAGGAAAGGAAAAATCAATGGGGATCAAGAGGGTTGCAGGCTTGACCTGAAACCGGCTCCAGATGAGAGTTGATAACAGTACTGGAAAGGGCACGTCTGGTATGGACAAGTTTAGCAGCAAAGTTTACAGAGTGCACATGGAGCTTGGAGGCAAGCTTCTTAACTCTTTGAGAATCAAGACCCAGTTCCTTGAAAGGCTTCAAAGTGTGAGTGTTGCTAATGAGGATGATGTATGATGTTTGACAGGGGGCGGCAACAAGCAATTGGGGGTGGCTAATTACCTTCTTATTCTTTTTTCTTTCTTCTTGCTTATTATCGTCATGATGCAAACGCACGTAGCTACACTCCTTCTCGGTACTAGCTTGTTCCTTACTCACGGTTTCTACACTGCTGTCTTATTATTACTACGCCATCAAAGTTTCTCCAAGATTGCTATGGGTACAGCTTGACCCAATAGAGTATATGATTCAAAGTTTCTTCCAAACGTAAGAATCAATAGGCGAGCAGTCATGATGATAATGCTTGTTTGGTTCTTAGAACAGGTCAATATCAGAAATGAAGATTAAGTCAAAAGTTGACAGTAAACATTTGAACTGATGTTGCTGGTCCCCTCAATGAACTCAGTAATCCAACATAAAAACTTTTCCGTTCACGTACTGTCCAAGGAGAAAACCTGAAGCTGGGCCATAGTAAGCCTGGATGGTTTCCCCCTTGGCAATATTTTTGCAAGACAGCAGAGCATAGTAGGGCCTATTAGTAACGGTAAGGAAGCATGCGTTGTGGTTTTTCCTACAGTACTGCTCGTTTTGGTCCACGGTCCACTCCGTTGTTTTAGTGGGCTTAGGCAGGTTGGCAAGCCGCACTATTTCTGTCTCTGCCGAGTGGATCACCACGTCTGTGTGGTCCCGCATGTGCCTCCCAGTCATAAGAAATTCATCAATTCTTCCTTGGTGAACCTGAATGTGCTGAATTATATAATGGAAAGGAATGAGGTGATTTTCCGGGTATACAACGGGTATTCACATGTATCACATGCATTAGACTGTTATTGCATGAACCTTTTCTGTCGATATACCAAGCCTACTTGACTTATTATACTAGTAAGAAGGTTCAAACCACTTAGCAGCTTACCGGAAGTCCATATCATGGCGCTGTCCGGTGCTCATGAAATAGCTCATTTCCTTCAAGTGGTGACATGTGAGAACAGTCGACTTTCTGACCGGCTTGTCCTCAGTGTTCAGGCTTTCTATTCACTATGGTGAACTTGTCATGTATGCCATTGTTATAGAGAACAACGGACGCGCCAATTGTCCTAGAACTAGCGGGAATCCTAAATTTTGACAGAATTCGGCAGAATTCTGCAGATTTCGGCAGAATTCGGCAGTGCGGAAAGCCTGCAAAACTGCACAGAATTAAGTTCCAGCTGACAAACCAGTACAGTATCATCTATCTCGTATATCATCAAAACTTTGCTTTCGCATTCAAGCCAGATGACTTGACGAAATGAGTTGAATAAGCATTGGTTATAGAAGTGCCAAATGCTGAAAGTCTATAACCAATGCTTATTCAACTCATTTCGTTAAGTCATCTGGCTTGAATGCGAAAGCAAAGCAAATTAGCTTCCCCTCTACGCGCATGGTGTATACACAATTGCTCCCCATCCAGGAAGGTGAGCAGGAGTACCACAGTGCCCTGCATATCCTTTCTGGATGCCAACACACGCAAGTAGGAAATATGATCACTGAGAGACACAACTTAGCATGCAGTATGATCTCCAAAGCCATCAGTAGGACAATATATATATCACCAGGATTCCTAGGATCCTGCTTTGTCTGCATGGATATATGTAGCAGCAACAGCTGGCAATGCAAAATCTTCAGAATCCTGATACAGCTGAAACCAGGAAATACCAAAGTAACTCTTTCCACCCTGCTTCTCAGACAAAAACAGGTTCACCTACATCCGTTCGGATGCTGTATTGGTTGCTCCCATCTTTGCGAAAACTAGAAAGCAACAGACTAGCAATGAAAAAGGGTGGGTCTTAGAAGTGGCAGGGGGCACCTGAGGGGGATTGGGAGGGAGCACCTCAGCAGCACCGCCAGCTACTAGCAGATCCACCTTCCCCAGACACCAGCACCGACCCAAAGATCTCAGCATTTTACAACGTGACACTTCACCTCATCGAGTTTAAGTACCGTGAGGACACTAGACCGCAGAACCAGCTGAGCGCCGTGCAGGAACAACTCAAAGGCCTCTGCTCCACCCTCTAAGAAGCTTCCGTTACTCTCCGCCGATTTTTATTTAGTGCTACAAGTCTGGCACTACAACAAGAACTATCACAGTTTAGACACGTTTTACATATGCAGTCACACGTTTTGACTGATGGCTTTGTCTGTAACTCTGTAACTCTGTTATTCTCCACACCATCCTTTTGGGAGTGGGTAGCATCATCTACCATAATCATACGCTGGAGCCTTTAAAGAAGGAGCTGGGTTTTTACTCTTAAAGAGTTCAGAAACTTGCTTCCAAGCTTCATGTCCATTCTGTCAACTACGCTGCCAAACTTGTCCATACCAGACGTGCCCTTTCCATGTCACGCCCAATCGTTTTGGCAGCGACGAATCGTGTGACAGAGCAGTTAAGTTGGTTGACAGTTGAGAGTTTCTATATGTCTTGTTCAATAAGCTAGATGGCCAGTCTTATTGATAGCCTGTATCTTCTGGATTTGATAGTTTTGGTAATCAATTGACACCATGTGAGCATTCTAGGAGTTACCATTAGAGTGGATCCTCAAAGGACCCTATACCGTGCAAGATTTCTGATTATTTGCAGAGTCATAATAACGTGTAACACGATGAGACCAAGAATGTCTGAGTAAACGGTCCCAGCTCCGGGAAGGGACAGTGGTGTGGCAGCCAACCAAAGATGAGTAGCAGAGATGGACACAGCCAGCGCACAGGCGTGGATGTACAGAACTGGTAGAAGCATTAGGGACCATTGAAATGCAAATAACTCAATCCCCTGCTGGATGGTTTTCCCACCTTAAAGGCCTTTCTTGGTCCGAAGGTACCCTTAATCATCAATTTATTGACTGTCAGTTGTTGTGCTGAGTTTTATACTTTGCAGTGTCGGTGATTTGATCTGACAGCCAGCACTATTATCAACTCTCACCAGGACAGTTTCAGGTCAAGCCTGCAACCCTCCTGATCCTCAATGATCTTTTTGTTTTCCTTTGGTGGAGAAGTTTTACGGTACCCGGTACCGAAGTAGCACCGTTTCCTTAATTAATGTGGGAGTGATTTTCACTGCCTGCGTAATTAAATTCTATCTTCCTGCTATAGCACGAGCTTGTTTACAAGAGATTATCTGATGAAAACTTGGAGGACATACGAGCCAGGCCTGTCGTCTGACGCGTGCGCGCATTTTTACCGAACGCGACGCGCGCGTCTTTCCTCGCGCGCGCGCGTAAATCGCGATTTTTTTAACGCGCGCGGTTTCACAGGGGAAGCTTGGTCGAAATTAAGAGAAAACTGCAAAATCCCAGGCGTGTCCAGTAATGTGACTATTTTGCGGGGCTCATTATGATGCACACTGGTCATAGGATGTTGGACTTTGAAAAAGGAGACCAACTGGACAAAGATGACATGCCATTGGAGTATTCACAACATAATGATATCGCCGATGTTTACGATGCCGCCGAAAGGAGTAGTATCACAAGCTTTACAATACCCGGTACCAAAGTTGCTCCTTTCCATATTTAATGTGGGGAATGGTTTCCACTACTGCGTATTTATTTCTTTTCTTTTCACATGCATTTTGAGGGCACTTATTACATAAAATAAAAAAGGTCTCTTCTTGCTAAAGTTGGATCCAAATTGCACAAAGGAATTTGTAGAGATGAAGATGAAATAGTAAAAGCATATGAATAGAAGTGAATTTCATTGAAGAGGGGGCCACAGTGGGAAGAAAGGATCAACCAGAAACCTTAAACGAATTTGAAGAGTGGGTGTACTACCAGCTCTGAACCTGAAATTGAAAATTGTCAGCCCGGCATGAGACGCATGGACTTTGACCCTGCAGTTTCGAACATCTCTCTTATTTGCAACAGATGTATACCTGGAGGCTAAGGTCCTTCGTAAGAAAACAATACCGCTGCTTAGCAGATATTGAGCATAATAAATCACGCCACTGGCTGCAAGCATGTTAAAAGTAAGCACACACAACTTAAACAATTGAACACGATACTTCACTAATCCTATTTTCTCACTACCTTACACATACAAAGCTTGTTTCCTCCGTTCATGAAAATAAGAGGATAAGACCTAGTAAGGGGGCCCTATTATCAAGTCCATGCCTCCACCATTTAACATTGATACAAAGTGATAACAATGCAAAGTGCTTACAAGAAGCTCATCCTTTGGTTATGCGTGTCAGCTGAAGGCTGCTGTTTCCATGCAAATCCCATGCAGCAGGAAGAGGCTGCACATGACAAACCAAACCCTTTCAATTCAGACTCAACGCACGCATGTGCTTAAGGTAATGCATCAACCCTTTCAATCACAAAACACCCTCTGAGCTTACCACCCTGAGCAGGCTTCACAAGGGTGGCAGCAAACTCTAAATCGAGTCCTTCCGCATTGATACTTGTGGCAACGGTGGGAGCATTGGCACCGCTGAGCAAGCAGGTTCCTGGTCAACGGTGCCAGGGATGCTTGCTGCTTCGCCTCCTTGTTTTACCTTGTAGGCAGAAGTGTAGTCCAGCTCTTCATCTCCGACCTGTGGTCCGAAAATCCCCTCCTCGCCCTTCACCTTGGACGCACTTGTGTAAATCTGTATATACACATTCATACATATATGAACGAGTTTAAAACTAAGCATGGCACAAGTTCCAAAACGTATTGTTTGCAGTTATACACCCTGTTACATCAGTGGGACCGCCTGCTCTGTAGATGCATGCATACATTTTCACTTTCTCGCGTTTTCTTTCACAGCTGCGTTAAATACGTGCATACTAACAATTGATGTGTATATACTCATGTTGTATGCAAAGTGCCAGTGTGCAGGGTACCTACATTCAGCTTTGTTGTGTTTGCAGGTATCCGATGCATAAATAATTCGTTGTGCTTTGAATTTTAGAAGAACCCACATTACTTCAAATCTTATACTTAGTAATGGAATGTGTGTGTATGTATATGTGTGTGTGTGTGTGTGTGTGAGAGAAAGAGAGAGAGAGAGAGGGGGAAAGAGAAAGAGAGAGAGAAAGTCATCAAGAACTTAGGAGGGAGCAGGAAGAGAGCGCTGATGCTTGAAAGAGTGTGGTGTCTGTGGTGTGCAACTGTGGCGTGCGTGGCCAACAGGTCACACCAGTCCACTGCTGTTTTTATGTTGGCATGTTCGATGGGCAGATGATTTCATAACTTTTGATCTGTAACAGGAGAAGAAAGGCAACCTGCTTACACATTGGTGTAAAGCCTTAAGACGTTCAGTGTGCTTCAATTGCAGTGGAAGGGTGATATAAACACCAGAATGGCTCCAATCCTTTTTCCGATGCAGGAAGTGGTTTCACTGGTTTGATACTTCCTGCGCCTCATTTTGCGTGTTTTAATTCCGCACCTGATCTGACTTCTTGTGACTGGAAGGCTTGCCCAATCCTTCCACACTCGGCTTGGCCTCTTCCTTGGTTGTGGGTGAGCTATTCTTTGGCTCAGGCTGTAGCCGCAGCATGCATATGCAAGGGCAGCACGCATTGGCACGAGGGGTCTTGTCAAGGTCGCCCAAGAGCGCTGCATGGACGGAATTAGACGATAAAAATTGTGTTAAGGCGCTGGCAACAAAAATTTTTGCGATGCAAATGGGCAGCATGCGTTGGCACAAGGGTTCTTGTTGAGGGCACTCAAGAACGCTACGTACAAAAGACTCATTGTGCAGGGGGAGGTTACCACAACATTTTTCGTACTTTCTTGGTTCGGGGTTGAAAGCGCTTTCACGGATTTTAGTCAAAGGCGACAAGTGCAGGCTACCTAGCAATGGATTAACATGCATTGGCACAAAGATTTTTTGTTGGGGTTAAAAAGTGCCAAGTTATTGATGCTGCTAAAGTTTGCGTCCTATGAGCCTAGGGGGAAAACAGGGAACGCAACTTTGATCTGGGCAACACAAAGCAATGGGCAACAAGCAAGTTTCTTGTATAGGTGGGATCGCCGGAAGCGGTTCACTTTGAAGGTTGCAGAGCATTCGATGCAGCAGTATTGCAAACCTGCATACTTTGCGTCTATGCTAGATACCAGGAACGAATTGGCAATGGTGAGCAGGACGTGTTGCACACAAAGACAATAAAAAGCTTGCAACCTGCATCTAGCTGCCCCTGCAGACCTTAGAGAATTCAAGATCACCATAAGAAAACCAGGTCACGGCCAGAGGTCTCAGGCAGCAAATTTCCAGGCAATTTTCCATCTGACCGAGTTCATCGTTAGAAAACCAAGTCACAGACTATAAGGATCCATCCAGGAAAGGTCTGAAATTTACAAGCTCGCCATTTGAAGACCAGGCATGACCATAAGGATCCAGCCAGCCAGGCTTTGTATGCTCACCGTTAGAAAACCAGGTCATGACCATAAGGATCCAGCCAGAAAAGGTGAAGACATACCACATCTGCATTGAAACATGGGGTGGTGCAACAGCTGTTGGTTGTAACAGTTGCGTGCAACAGCTGTTGGTTGTAACAGTTGCGTGCAACAGCTGTTGATTGTAACAGTTGCGTGCAACAGCTGTTGGTTGTAACAGTTGCGTGCAACAGCTGTTGATTGTACCACATTGGCATTGAACCGTGTGGTACAAAACACTGACTTGTGTGGTACAAAACACTGACTCGTGTGGTGCAAAACATTGAATTGTGTGGTGCAAGACATTGGAGTACACAACATGAAGGGGGTAAATGAAGCAGCCCGCTTGTCTCTTCCTGTTATCCTGTGCTAATATACTCGTGAGCGTCCACTGAACATCATGTGCTACTCATGTGGAGACAGCGAGAAACAAGTGTGATGCACATGTGTGGTGCACTGCACATGCACGGTTCAGTCTTTTTGTATGCCTGTGCCGAGAAATTGTCTGTCAGTGCAGTAATAGCGTAAACAGCTATATATACACCTCGCAAACCTCACCGCAGAGATCTCTTCAAAAACATCGCAGCACAAAAAGCCCTTGATTGTGTTGTACACTTCCATCACAGGCTCTTTCTCAAACTTGGCAATCACGGCATCCACCTTACCCTGCCAAGAGCATAATTTGTGTCTTGTGAGTAAGCACATGATACGCAGATGCATATGTGTATGTATGCTTGCATTGAAACAAATTCATGTACATGTAAGTGTGAGCGTGTTTGTGTGCGTATGTGGGAGTATGTGCCTATGTGTGTGTTGTGTGTGTGTGCAAGTGTGAGCCTTACTAAGTATCCCTGGATATTGCACTATGTTTCCTCAATTGCATGCCCATTTACAGCATCAAGCTGTGATGGCGGCTGAAGATTAATCAAGTTCCAAGGTACTTTTTGCCGGAGTGCTTCTTTCTTTCCAGCACATTACTATAGCCACAAGGCACTATCTTGGGAGGCAAACAGGACATCTTGCTGCAAGTGTTCAGGCGTAAGTATTGACGCAAACTGTTTGAAGAATGCCTTTTAAGTTATACGGAAGCACTTCACACGCACCTCGATGCTCCTGGCCTCTGTCTCAATCTGGGATAAAACGTTTTCAAGGTCTCCCGTTGCTTGGAATGGCAGAAGGGCGTCTTCTAGCCTCTTGAAGAAACCCTGTGTATGGATTTACAGTGATAGGGAGCTAATCCACGTATGTATGCGTTTTCAGCCAGTTCATACACTTATTCAGGGGTGACGTGCATGAGAGCAAATGCTAACTTTATTTCAGACTGTCAACCAAAACAGCAGCTTGAAATATAGTTTCACCACTAATTTCCCCCCATGCATTTCAGCAGGGGTATAATGATATAAGCCCACAGCTTGCACTTCATCCGCTTCAACGTCATGCACATGTACTTTCATCATTCATACGTTATACAAAACTGTAATAACGGCAAACCCTTTAACTTAGTAAGCAATGCAAACCTGGGATTCATCTGTAATCTCATCAAAGTCCACGCCTGCAAAATCTTTGAACAGACTCCTGACAGTTCCTGGCTCGTCATAGAAATAAAATCTGTATGTGTGTGTGTGTGTGTGTGTGTGTTTGTGTGTGTGTGTGTTTGTGTTTGTGTGTGTGTGTGTGTGTGTGTGTGTGTGTGTGTGTGTGTGTGTGTGTGTGTGTGTGTGTGTGTGTGTGTTTGTGAGTACCTGAGTGCGTTGTGTGTTTGCTGAGCGCATGTGCACGTGACAGTTGATTTGAGAATCTTGATAACTTAGTACACAAGTGTGTGTGTGCGTGTGTGCGTGTGTGTCTGCATTCAACTAGAATAACAGTGACGAAGCGTAGCGCCTTATCAAGGCATAGAGTACAACACTACATATCGTACCGCAAAAGAGGCCGAATGTCCTCATCTGAGTTGTGAAGGATCAGTGGTTCTACATTCACGCAGCCATCTCGCTCTAAAGAGAGAATGAAGCTCGTGATGGCAGCAAGAATGAAGAAGAGAATGGTGTACAGGAGTGTCAGCACTGCGTAACAGCAAGAAGAGAAGAGAGGAGAAAATGGTGAAGTAGTGCGTAATTCAAAATAAACGTGTCTGTGCAAGCCAACACGCAACATGCACACAAGTTCAAAACATCTGATGTGCATCATGAACAAGCCTTGTCATCATGCAAATCGTGCGTCAGCTTCACTTCTTGGAATGGAGGTCATTTCTTGAGACAGGTTCTAGAGAGGCTTTTGAACTCTTTTTCAGAGCAGGCGTGTGTCATCCAAGGCCGCATTTGGTCGTGCAGCTGTGAACTCCATGATGCTATGCTCCCTTTGTGCTTTCCTCCTTGCCATGAATGACTAAACAGACAAGAAACGCTCGGCACGACACAAACACACACACCTGTGAAAATAGCGATGCCTGCAGGACATTGAGTGCAGCAAACAACAAGAAGCAGCACGCCAAATATGCCAGCTAGGCCGTACAGAACCATGTTGACCTGCACCCGTAGAAGAGGTTGCTGTTTGTGTGCAAACAATGTGGTGGTGCTGTGCAGGCAACACATTGACGTAGGCAATATGGTGATTGCTGTGCAGGCAACGCAGTGATGTAGACAATGTGGAAATGATGCTCAGGCGATGTTGTGACGTAGGTAATGTGATGACTGCTGTGCAGGCAACGTAGTGATGTAGACAATGTGATGATGCCAGAGCCACACGGGCTTGGCAAATAAATGGATGAGCCAAAGCGCTTAGGAGTTCGTACCCGCGTAATGCAAAACTGCAAACCGCCCATCCAAAAAAACAGGTATTACCTAGGCTTTGAAGGCTACATAATGTAGGCTACTCAATGATAAGGAAAGCAGCCTCCAGATCTTTTCTCCCATCATTTCTTACCCGATAGCGCAGGAATCCATACTCATCGGCGTTTGACCGGCCTGAGTCCCTCAACGTCTACGATGAAGAGCATTGGTAAGGTTTACAATGAATAATATTGGTAAAGTTCTTTGAAAAGGATTGCAGGAGAACACATGGCCACGAGAAGCAAGAGCACTCACATGGCATAATTAGGATGTTTGAATTACATAAATGGCCACAGGAAGCAAGAGCACTCACACATAACAATTACGATCAAAATCAGAAAAAGTGGGGTGACGGATTCCTCTGCAATTGATCCTGTTAACCAGTGGGGGTGGAGAGCAAGTGCCCAAATATGCAAATATTTTGACATTCAAGGCAGCTGCTCATACACAACTTCATCAAATAAGACTTGCTTGATTCAAACTGAAGCTGACATTTTAAGCTACCAGGGCACGCACTCAGATCCACGTAAATTGCTCTGTGTACACATTGACAAAACTAAATACGTGAAGGGCACCCATGCCCTAAATACGTGCTCTACATCATGGGAAATGGCATAACTTACATCTCATCAACCACTTGGTCGTTCCACTTCATTTCTTGTGCAATGATCTTCATTCATTTAAGGACAAACATTTAAAATCTCATTTTGGTGCTGATGATAATCTGTCATAAAAAAAACGGCAGCAAAAATTGGGGTCCACGCCGTGGCTTATCAGGCATTTGCAACGGAACAATAGCCTGCCTTACAATTACATGCACGTATTGAAGCTTGCAAATACCCTGTAAACTTTTGCGGGGAGCATGTAAAAAACATTCCTTTTTGGGACTCAATCCCCCTCTTCTTGTTTCCTCCTATGTCTATTACGTTCACTGGTACTTGCTCAACCAATGGTGTGTCAATAAGGATGCTGATTTGGAAGGCAAGCGCTCCCCCTTGTACCAAAGGGCAGCTTAATCAATTACCATCTTGGACGCATCACCCCCAACCAAGTACCCTCCTCCCAACACACATACACACGCAACTACACACACACACACACACGCACACACACACACGCACACACACACGCACACACGCACGCACACACACAACCACAACCACAAGCTCACCCCTACGGGTCCCACATCCTTCAGGTTATCCACTTCACTGGTCGTGTCGAGCAAGTTGCCCTCTAGATCGCCTGATTCTTGCGCAATGCTTGTGACCTCTTGCAAAAAGGCATCCAGCGTGCTGAGCAGGGTTTCCACTGGAGAGAACACCTGCAGGATCCAACAACAACACGAGGATATCTTCAAAGTATCTTTGGTCAAGAAAATAGAACATACTGATTCCCAGCCATTCATACAAGTATCGACTTGGAAGGGAACGAGGAACTCCAAAGGCAAGCACCTTCTTTAGTGTATACACCTTTCCAAAGCAACATCTTTCCAAAGCAGCACCTGTCCAAAGCAAGCACCTTTTTAGTGTAAACACCCAAGCAACTAGTTGTGAGAAGTACTAAGGAGGGCAACTGATCAACCTCGCTGCACTGCAGAGGCGCAAACTCCACATCACATGTAGCTAGGGAGGTCAGCCGTTGGGCTTCCGTTCTATCATGGTCTAATTCCCCTAACAAGAGAATTGTTCCCCAAAGAAAGCCAACGCAACAGCCTAGTTTTCACTACGAGTCGCATCGATGCAGTCCCATTAATACTTTGAAATATGTTGAGCAGATACATCTGTGTTGGAGGGGGTCGAAAATGAATTTTTGTTCCTTTCTACATCAGGGCAACTGGCTGAACTTATGCGACAATTATTGTTTGTATACCTGTCTGTATTTGCTTTTAAAAGTAGTAGGAATTAAGGTGACATCTTAGAGGCTGGGACCTGCAATGATTGGCACGCACGGCTAACCACGCACTTCACAGATTGAGCATGGCAAGCTCTGATTCCTACACCCACATAGACACAGTGTGTGGTAATGGTAATTGTTGAAGATTTCCAAGTCCATCGCACGCAGGCCAAAGAGCATAATGATATATGCCCATTCCGGGCCTCAGGTGCCCTGCTCTGGTTGAGGTTGCACTTGTAGCGTTGCCAGACAAAGCTCTTTAACCTTAGCTGCTATTACCAGCAACTGCCCCTATTTACGATGTCCGGTAACTGGAATGGCATGCACACGCGTGTACACAACTGCGATTGTGCACATCGTGCAATCAACAGATGAGTCAATCCATTCCTTTTCTACGGGACCTGATACCAAAGGACTCCTATTCTTTTTTTTGATGCCGTTGTTTTGCGACCGGTTGCCGTGCTAATATTTTGGTTGGCGATGCAAATGCATATGCAAGGCTAAGTAAGCCAAAAAGTTGCCACTGGTGGCGAGCGCTGTTGAAATTAAATTGCAAGGTTGGGGAAAGTCAAACGCTTCCCCGCAGGCAAGCTTTCTTTAATTCTATTGGGTATCTGCGTAGAAACATCTTTTGCTCCGATACACGTCCTTGCTGAGTGGTATTGTAAGATACCTTGAGTGTGATTGTTGTGAACCTCTGCAAGCGTAATCTACAGCTGCCATGTTCAATCCACGCACCCTAGGTTCAGCTCGAACAAAAAGCTCCCTGAGATTTGTGACGTAGGCATCCAGTGAAGCAGGAAGACGGTTGAGGAAGCCTGCAAAATAATCTTTGCGAGCCTGCACTTCGCCTTGGACACTGGGATTAGGAGCCTGCAGCGCACACACATGCGTATGGTGGTGTGCCAAATGTGTGTGTGAGGTGCGGGGAGTAATTTGCTGAAAAGGAGATGACGTGTAAGTTGTTGTATGGTGAGTCGTAGTAGTGCAAGTTGTAGTGGTGGCTTACATGGTCACAAGGTGGAATGAGCGGCACCAGCACGCTTGATGCAGCGATGCAGAGCCAGCTCACAAACCCTCACAGCATTACCTCAAGCGTTGCAGAGCCTTACTTCAAGCACCCACACTCACAGCGTGACTTCAAGCACCTCACAGCATTACTTCAAGCGCTGCAGAGCCTTACTTCAAGCACCCTCACTCACAGCATGACTTCATACATCCTCACAGCATTACTTCAAGCCTCAGGCAACGCATACCAGGTACGCATCTTCAGCGTCTTGTGCATTGTCGTCAACGTCAGCGGCACCGGCCTACATTGGGTAGAGCAGACCAAAAATGTGGCGTTTGAACTCTATCAGCAATTGTGAGTCAGACGTTCCATGAGGAAGGCACACTTTGCTAAAAGTAGCTGAGTAGCTGAGTAGACAATTACTGAGTGCTCTCCTGTATGCAACACAACATCCAGTTTAAAGAAAAAAGCAAGCCCTGCCCTGTTGGTAGCATGCTTCCTCGCCAAGCATTGCAAGAGCACGAGCTCAAAAAAGGGTAAGTTTGTACAGTTGCATCAGTAGCTGCTCCTGCTGACATCCGGGTGCACTTAATTGTACACATTTAGATACTAGTACTAGTATTCAGTATCTTAATGCGTGATGCACCACACCATGTAAATTACACAGTATCGCAACCCCTGTTTGAGCATGTGCAGTTGTATCCTGCTCCTTGACTGACTAGCTGATCCAGAAGCACTAGGTGATTCAGGAGCAAGCCAAGATCAAGCCAATAGCTACATCTGCGTATGGATGACGGTCAACATCTGTGCAGGTGCAACATGCTCAAACAAAGGTGCCCTGGCGTGTGTGGAAATGCTGTGAGCTTGTTAGTGGCACCCTTGCATGCATCTGCTGCGTACATCTGTGCAGGTGCAACGCAGTGTGTACTCAAACAGAGGTCACCCCATAGCATGTGTGAGAGTGTTTTGAGCTGTTTTGTGCATTTGTGTGACACCTACAAGCTCACACCTGGAAACTGCTGAAGTCTGTGTTGTCTTGGCGTGTTTGGGCATCTTGGACTAGGGGCTTGAATTGATTGAGCTCGTCAACAAGCGCTCCATCATTCCCTCCATCATCATGCGCTTGCAGTGCATCACGCACGTCAGAGATACTTCCGAGAACAGTCCTATACAATCAGACAAAGGGGAAAGGCGTTAGGAGGAGGAGGAGATGAGGAAGTGTTATGGAAAGATTGGCAAGCCCCTGCGTCTTGATCCAGGTTCCATCATCCCAAGAGCAGGATGAATGCGATGCCGACCCACATATGTGAAGTCATTCACAGTTGCGGGCCTTGGATACCAAATTCTTCAAGACCTGTCTAGAGCTTGGTCAGCAACTCTGGAAAAAACTCGCGCGCCGGGCAACCATAGAGCAACAAACGAGCAATGTCGATGCCACCATCTTTTACCCTACTGAACTGATGCGATTTACCCCACCTCAATGATGTGATGTATCTAATGAGGTCGTCGACAGTGGGGCTCAAGCGGTCAGAGACGACCTCCAGGTTATCAAGCAAGGGGCCGTCTGAGAATGTTGGTGGATATCCATCTTCCTGAGGGCCCAGAGGCACGAGTAGCAAGTGTGTTGTTGGTGAGAACCAGGAAATGGCTATCTCAAGTAACCCTGTATCTTCTATTAAAAGCCATGACTGGCAAGCAAAGCTGCAGCAGCAGCTGTCACACACCAGACTAGAGAGTGGGGTCGTTGCGATACATAATCTAGTATGTTCACATAAGCCAATAGCAGCGAAGGCTTCATAGGTATCCCGCTTTGTCCTTGCAAACAGGCAGCGACAAAGGCTGTGTTATAATGTCCAAGTTTCTGAAACAGGCTGTGCTTTTATGAGTGCTCTCTCCATCTCACTTTTTGGGTGACAATAAATATACCTCCAGTCGCCCAGATGTTATGTTGGTTGACCCCATCTCTGCAAACTACATGAACAAAAACTAACGAAGGGGGATGGGCTCTCCAGAGTGGCAGGGGCAATTGGGAAATGGGAGACTGGGAGCATCTCAGTAGCAACGCCAGTCACCAGAACAGAGCCACCTTTCCCAGACAGCACCAACCAAAGGTCTAAGCACAAGTTAACGTGACCAACTCATTGACTAGACCCTAGACCCAGTTGCACGGCGCAATGGAACAGCACGCAGATATTTGCACCAAATATCAGGGAACCTCCATTACCTTCCACATCATATTGCTAGGTGTGGGTGGCACTATCTACTACATTCATACACTGGAGGCTTTCAAGGCTTTGGTCTTGCTTCTCAGAGCATAAAACACCAAGCTCCGCGATCCCTCTGTTGCCTTGGTTGACTTGGTACAAAGCATATACCGTACCTTACCGTATTCGCCCCAAAACCCAAAATTCGTAAATATAAGAAGTAACCCCGGGAGGGGACCCTTTCAAGAAACAAATTAGCCATTCCCGCACCATCCCAGTGGGCATTTAGCCCAGTCAGCACGCGTGTGTGTATACGTGCACATGCGTGTTTGTGCGTGTGCATGTGGCATGTGTATTGGTGCTCTCCTCACTGCTGCTGCTGCAGCTGGTGCTGGTGCTGCTGCCGCTGTGTGCTTTGCTTGCTTGGGCGTGCTGATAGTGCAGCTTGGGCATGGGCCTGGGTGCGTGACCTTGTCTGCATGAGCTACCCCACCTGGTCGCATGCCAACTGCTGAGCTGCCTTGTTGTATCTGCATGTGCATCCACTGCAGCTTGCTCATCCTCAACCTCCACGACTAACCCAAACCTCAACCTTCAATCAATGGCCCGGTCGGCGTTTGCTACTGATTTGAAGCTGATTGCTTTTTGCTGGTACACCCCTTGGGGCGCAACAGGTGCTGCTGACGGGGCTGGAGGGGAGCAAGGGGGGCGAGGGGAGGCCCTGGGGAGCCGCTTATCACCAATCGGCCACCCGCCAAACTTTATTTTCGGCAATCCCGGATATCCCCAGAGCCTGAAAATAAATATAAATATTTTAGAGAGCCGGCATGATTTCGGAGGGCAAAAAACGTTATTTAACCAGGGTGATCTAGGAAAGGTTCGGCTCTTTCCAGTGCTGTTACAGACTCTCATCTAGAGCCAGTTTCAGCCCAACCAGTCTGCATCGCTGGAGGATTAAATGATCATGATTTCTTTTCCCTTTTTAGGGTGGATGAGCTTCAAAACACTCACTCGTATCCAAGGCTCCTTTTCTTGGTAGTATTGTGAGGCGTGCTTGACATTCCTTGCGCTTCCTGGTTCTCAATACGCACCTGCAGAGCCTGGCGGATGTCACGTGCAAGCTGCTCATACTCCAGACTTCCCATCTCTGCAGCGATGTTCTCTAAAGTGGTGAGCTGGTCACGAGCCTGATTGATTTCTGGTGTCAGTGATACCACATCCTGGACGTAGGGAGGACAAGGCAAATTAAAAGTGCTTGTTGGCAATTCCAGGGTCGTGCCTGAGTCTGTGCTTTGTGACAGGCTGCCCCTCGTAAAGCAACACAAGCGCAATCTGTAAAACAGGCTTTCCAGTTGGTTTAGGCCTTGCAAATACATTTGCAGTGCCCACCTGGCCAAGGGCAACTTGTTACGCGCGTACAAACCCTGCAACTGCAACAGCAAGACCTAGCTGGCAGCAGCTGTCATTTAATCGGAGCCCCCACCTGGCCAATGGCTTGCTTGGACCTTGAACAACAATACTAGCTGGCATTAGCTGTCACTTAACTTGAGCACCCACCTGGCTGATGGCGTCCAAGCGCTGACTTATAAAAGGCAAAGGAGGCTCGCGTGGCTGCCCAGATGCACTGTCGGTGACTGCCAGCCCGCCCCCCTGCTGCTCTAGATCCCTCATGTAGGCGACATCACTCAGTTCGTCCAGGTCTGAAGCAGAAGGAAGAGCTGCTGCAGTACTGATCTCCCGCAGTGCTGCCACATCAAGCTTTGCGATCTGCATTGTTAAGGTCACACAGATGTACACATCAGCACAACGTGGCAAAAGCAATAAACAGGTTTTCGTCTTTGGACCCTGGTTTATAAGGTTGCATTGGAATTATATACGTTTAATTGTAGCAAGCTTTTGATGCCTTCAGGTTTGGCATGTGCCTGTTGTGAAAGTACGATTCTTCGTGGCTGAGTCTTTTAGCTAGTAGCCCTCAAAGGGCCTTGGAAGGAGGAGCTTTTCTGGACCAAAGAAGTGTTTTTCTGCTCTTACAGAACCTATTCAACCCAAAAAGGGGAGGATAAGAGTGAATGACCAACGCGCGCACCAGTACAAAGATGGCCTGTTTTTACCCTTCAACTCCTCATCTCTCCACCGTTTCACCACCTTTCTGAGCACTTTAAGCTTTAAGTGTCAAAAGCGTGCCATTTTACCTTCCTCACAACCTACGCTTGTTAGGTCAGTCTCGCAAAAACAGACCAGTTTCAAACTCCTGACAGCTTTGGAAACCAACACATTCTCAGTGCAACACGCGCCTTGTAAATTAATACCACCGCTCCTTAAATTCATTGTTGGTGCCTCCAAATGTCAGAACTCACAAGTTGCAATTCAAAAACGAAACTTAATTAAGCGCCGCTTTTTGGCCTAATGAATTAAGAAACAGTTAAAAGCCAATTCAAGCAAGTCATAACGCCCCGTCGTAGTGGTCGTGGCTACGCGTTTGTCACCTGTGCTGGACAAGCAACAGGTTGAAACCTCCAAGGTGAAATACATGCACTCTCTCTCACACACACACACACACACACACACACACAGACAGACACACACAGGAATACAAACACGAGCACAGGAACCACACACACATACACAAGCATACGCGCACACGCACACGGAAACACACACACACACACGCACACGCGCACATACACACAAGCGTACGCACACACATTCTCACACACACGCACACGCACGCGGGAACACACAGGAACTAACACACACAGGAACACACACATAGGTACTACATATCATCACAACAACAACAACAACAACAACAACAACAACAACAACAACAACAACAACAACAACAACAACAACAACAACAACAACAACAACAACAACAACAACAACAACACACGTATACGCACAGGCACACAGGCGCACGTGCGCAGTGTGAGGCAGTATCATTCTCGCCACCCTAACAACAGACAGGCATCCAATGTCAGAAATTTATGACCGATGGTTTTAAAGTGTGACACACGCTTGCATGACGCTCGCTATGATTCTTCATTGGCTGAGGCACGCACGCATGCATTAATGCATGGACACAAACAGACACACTCACACACATTGCACACATTTCACACACCCCTATATTCTATTACACTCACAGGCACACAGACGCATTCACACCGACTCACACATACACACACCCTCACAACCGCAGTAAGTACACACACAGTACACACACATTTACACAAAACACAGTGCGTACACACACAAACATACAGATCACACACACAGGAACACACACACGCAAAGGCACACACACACAGCACACAGAAGGCATACCACAAGTGACGCAAAGGCGCACACACACAGGCACACACGCATACACAAAAACACACTCAGATTCTTGATGCGAAGCAGGATCAGAAGTTGTATGCTACAAGTTTTGTCGCAGTCTGTGTGACACAACGACTGACACAAGGCATCAGGATTGTATGCCCTGATTAGAATTGCAACAAAGCAAACCCTAATTAGATTTGCAACAAAGCAAACCCTGACGATATTACCTCTTGCAACGCAACCTCAAGGTTGCCTAGCTTGGTGTCAAGGTCGTTTGGGTCGTCAACCTCGTCCAACGCGTCCCGCAGATCTTGCTTGTTGCTACTGGATTGACTGCATCAAGGGGGAACATGACCTCTTTACATTTTAGAAACACCTCTTTTCAGGAAATTCTTGGCAACCCAGGCTTCAATGTTAAATTAATTTAGTTAGCAATATGTCCTTGATGCAGCCAGCTTCCAGACATTTTGCTTTGTTGTTAAAATTAGACATTTAGTATCAGATAATAATTATTAGACATGACACACATCCTTCCTTGATTTTTACTGATGGATGGGCCGAATCGATTGCGCACAGGCAGAGTGAAGACCATGCACACAGCGAAATGCATCTGGCACAGCTCATGTGCAGGTACTCACGATTGTATTACAGCATCCAAGCTGTCTAGAAGATTTTGAATCTCAGCTGATTCAGGCAGCTCTGTAGAATCAAACGCGACAACAAAGTCCACGGCGTCCTTTAAATCAAGGACCTGATCGTCAAAGGTAGCCAGGTAATCTGTGCATGCATAAATATGAGGGTGTGCAAATGAGTGAATGCGTGATCTATGTGTGTGTGAGTTTAATGCATGTGTGCATGCCCAGTTTTGCAGCAGAGCAGTAGCAGCGGCGAAAGCAACGCAATTATTAACCACGGCACCATTCTGCCTCATACATTAGCACCAGGAAAGCATCAATACGAGCATGTGGAGAGGGCTAGCTAGGGTTGGAGCGAGCTATGACCCCTCCTTAATGCCAAACCTGTCTGATTGGCCTCCGCTCCTCTTAACCACTCCAGCCTGTTTGCTGTAAGGAGCATGCTGGGCTCAAGCTCCTTCAGGAACCTCATGCGCGACTTGGCTCCCTGTGGGCATACAGCAAGAGCACTCTTTCTGGACACTTCTACTTAACACACAGCAAGAAAGTTCCCTTCTTGTGGACACACAGCAAGAAAGCTCCTTAAAAAACCTCATGCGTGACTTGGCTCCCTGTGGGTACACGGCAAGAAAACAGGCTTATTTAGTGCCATGAGTGTGCATGCTTCCTTGACTTTGTTCAAGCTTTAACTTGGACGGATGCTTGAGAGATGGTGCCAGGATTATCTATAATTTTAACCATACAACTTGGAGAAGAAAGCATCGCTTGAAATCTGCACTTCACCTACAAACAGTGACAATAACAAATACTGAGATTGGCCAGAACTGTAAATGCGCACCGTATATGATCACATATACCGACATTTACCCTCTTAAAATGCAGTATATGCACTGTACATACGTATGAATGGTCTTGATTAACCCTGTAAGTACCTCGTCTTGTCCTTCTTCGCCCCCCTGCTACCATATTTTAAAGCAATGACATAATCTTTGCACAGTACAGTGTGTGCAGTGTGCATGTAGGTGTGCAGTGTGTGTGTGTGTGTGTGTCTGAGATGCCACGTTGCGTGCCTGGTTAGAATGGCCTGAACGCACCTCCAAAGCCTCAGAAAAGGCTTCTGAATTTCCTGAAGGACCATGCAGATTGCTTGTGATGACTTGCTGCGTTTCAGGCAGTAGCTCAGACGAGATGGTCACAAGTGGCTGCGTGGCATCTTCCACGGCGAGTGAAATCTGCTTGGGCAAAGCGATCACATTGCAATGATTGTGACAATACGCGGGCGGAGAACAACGAGAACTTGTCGTGATCCAATCCACAACATCTACAGTTCTAAGCCGTGCGGAGCGAGCGTGAGGGGTTAGCTGATTGAAACTCAGTGCTCTGAGCCTCTGATTTCCAGTTCTTGGAATCCCTGTCAGGTAGGCTCCGAACCAATAGGAAAACATACCGAGTCCAGGTAGTCAAAAGGCGTGTCGATGGCGTTGAAGGCCTGATTTCCAAAATCCTTGTCCACTGTCGTCAGACCCCAAATCAACAAGGCCAGGAGCCCTGAAGTGGCAGGCAAATTGTTGCTTTCAAGGCCATTCAATGGATACGATTTCTGCTTTTGACAGATTTCTGCAAAATCAGCAGGCACTAAGGATGACCATGCACCTGCATACCGGTATACAATAATACCACGGAAATTCCTGGCAGAAACTCTCATGCATATTTAGCAATTGTGTTATATTATCCATTGTCGAGGAGTATGAGTCGATGAGGAGGGAGGAACAAACCTGGGGGCAGGGCACTAGCTGGAAATAATTGCTTACTGCTTAAATGTTTCAAAGCTTGTGGCTCATTCATGGGGTTTGCCAGAACCATATATGGGCATATGATACATTTAGCAGGTAAGTAATAAGAAGTAAAGCCATGCACGCTATGTATGTACTACGTGTCGTCTGGGCCAACCCTACTTGTGCGTTGTTCCAATGCCCGCAGTATGTTTTATCATACCATACACCTCAGGGCTTTGTTGGTGTCGGCCCCTTGTTTGATGTTGCGTAATTATTTACAAGTGATTACAAGTACCAAAGCGTAGGGTTGCACTGAGCAATAAAGGTTACCCATGCATGACTACCCACCCTTCCCGGCCAAACAGTGCCAACAAGCTTGAATCAGCCACGTCGCTCCTATCACTTCACCATTTTGGGAACCAAGAGTGGTATTAGATAGCATACTTGTTTCTCTATATACCTGCACAGAAAGCAGCCTGAAAGATCCAGCAGGTCCCAGTGGGTGTCCTGAAGTAGAAACCAATCACTGCATGTTTAGGAATGCACCTTATTCCCTGCCAAAGCGCGTGCAAATGAATAAGCGCCCAGCCCCACACAATTCCCCAGAGTGCCATTTTTTCCTGAAAGCTCAACGGTTATATTTAGATCAAGTCTCTTGCAAGATTATGAGGTAAAGTGGGCTTTGAATTGAATGAACAGCTCTTGGCAATGTTTGGGGGGACTGTGGCATGGGTATAACCTAAATTGACCAGTTATGGAGTCTTTACTTGGCATAATATGGTCTGCATTGGATTTGCACACACACACACATACATACTCACTCACACGTATTAAACAACAAACATACACAGCGCAACAAGAGTGCCTTACCAAGGAAAAGGGCCCCAATGCATCCCTTCCAGAGGGATGCCATGATATAGTGAGTACGGGTGATATCGTATCCACTCATTGCCTGTGGACGAATAATGGTGGATGTGTAAGTACTACGTTTGCTATACTACGTTCAAGTACTGTCGGGCTACTGAAGTAATGCAACTCCTACTGATTGTGAGAAGGCCAAATAATTAGCATGATTTGTTTGCAAGTCCGCTGTAAGGCCAGCAACGTTAACCTGCAAGTTTTGCGGACTTCTTTTCTCGGGAATACCGGTGAGCTCTCCGACTGATCTTCCGTGCATACATCAAGGATCAATCGAGCTTCAGTGGCTATATTCTATCCTTGCACTTCACCCTCCTCCTCAGTGGTGGGATGACCGGAAATTTTGAATCCATAAGGAACACCAGGGTCTTAAGCATCCTGTATCCTGTCCCTGCACTTTCCCCCCCTCCACCCCTTCTTACGTATCAAATCGGTTGCATATGAAACATTACAATGCGCCCCCAAAACCATTTATTTACTTGCAGTACTGCCAGCAGGAGCTTTTACTACGGTAGTCATAGGTCAGGGTGAGATGGTGAGAGATGGTGAGTCGCATAGTGCGGACAAATTTAGCACGTGTATGCAAGATTATTATAATTTAAGGAGAAATTGCTGGAAAAAACAAATCCGCCTGATTAAGCTTGTTGTGTTGCCCTGAAATTGCGTGAGAATAAGATTTGGGTGCACTAGTGCTTTTTGCCCATGCCGTTTGCTTTAGGCTAGCCTTTGGCATTCACGGTGCTCCTGACAAGTGGCTACACAATACGGCAAAGTAAATAGATTGCTTACCATGTCATGCTTTCGATCACGAAACGAGCCACGGCAGAAGACGCAAACACTGCAGCACCGGAAAAACCTCCTGCGAGACAACAAGCGCTCCGGTACGTTTGGTGTACCTAAGATGTGTATCTGTGATTGCAATGCGATGTTATTGACAAAATGCATGATGCGTGACCTGGGCTGTAACTCACCAGAGCAGAAAAATGAGGAGAGTGATGATGGCCATTGCAATAAAGGCCAGGGTGGGTCGAATCTCGCTTTGCTTTTGATCCAGGGCATAGTTCTCCAGCTCTGCCTCACCCCAATCCTGCAATAATGCGTCACATGAACTGTCGCATCATACTTACAACCAGTAAGCATTATTGCATGAGCTCAGGGGTTTACATATGCAGAAGAAATCATCCTAGCACTCAGCACGTACGACTGAGCTACCTCTTCCTAAGCCATGTCCATGCACAACCATTTACAAGCAACTAACCCATCATAGCGCACCTCCACATCATAAAACAACGAAGCATTCGATGCACTTGTGTATTGGAACAGTAGAAACGATTCTTGGCATTGCGCATCCAGAGCCATCACTCCGCCCTGTGCCTGCAGTGAAAATGCGTACACCCGAGGGCCTTTGAAGGAGAAATTACATAGTTCTACCTGTGTTTTTGAGGTTATATAGGACTTTTTGAACCCAGAAAGGGGGGGGGTGACATTGGGTGTGTGAAGCACAACGTGTGTGTTTTGAGCTCTTCTGACCCAGATATTCTCCTTATTGCTTCAAGCAGTTGCCTGAAGGCTATATGCATGCCTGACCGATTCCGTGCCAAGTTGAGCTAGAAGTTTATTGAATCCATACTTGCAACAGGTGCACAACGGCATGGTCCTACAACCCTTGGGCAAAATGAGGTGAAGAGAACAGCAGTTGCCTCTTCAGGATAAACCCCATGGTGCAGCATGAAGCAGGTTAGAGGTTGAGACATTGAAATTTGAGAGGTTTCACCAAGGGGACTCACCGATTCGAAGTGTGGCCAATTGGCCTTCTTTCAGGCGAGCTGCCGTTCACAATAAATAGATCAACTTTATTTATCATTCATTAACCCGCAGGTTTAGTGTTGTGCAATTGAGCCATTGAGACAATTTGCGGTTGAACAATTGTAACAGAGTTTTCCATTTTGAAGGTTCTTCATGTGTTGATCGGGGTATACAAAGCAAATGGACTCGTTGACACACAGAACTATTTCTTTCCCCACCTTTCTGTTTTCCATCTTCCTGCTCTACTGGTCACTACCCATAAGCGCGCTGTGCGGGACTTTGAGGCTGCTAGACTTTCGAAATGCACGCACAGACATGTACAACTGGTGAGTGAGGCTTGCACAGTCACCATTATGCACTTGCACGCACAAATGCACACATACACACACAAACACACACGCACGCACACGCACGCACGCACACACATACACACTCGCGTGCACACACACATACATACACACACACATACACAAACACACACACACACACACACATACAAACACACAACACACACACACATACACACGCACACACACACACTCATACACACACACATAAACACATACACACCTGCGCACACACACACACACACATACACACATACACACATGCACACACACGCACGCACACACACGCACGCACACACACTCGCACACACACACACACACACACATACATACACACACACATATACACCTGCGCACACACACACATACACACATACACACATACACACATGCACACACACGCACGCACACACACTCGCACAGACACATACACAACGCACACATACACACATATGCATACACATACACGAACGAGTAAACACACCACCCAACGTGCAATGCATACGCACATACACACATCCATTTAATGCCCTTCGACCATATTAAAGCCAGCTTGGCCGGTGGTTTGACAAACGTACGTACACGAGCTTGTTTCATGTTGGAAGAGCAATACTTGATCTTTCATCGTAACACAATGCTTCACCTCGGTCATTATTTGGCGATTGTCCGTAATAACTCACAACAGTCACGGTCACACAATTTCACAGGTGCGAGTTCATGACCAAGTTGTTTGGCATCAAAGTCAAAAAAGTTGGATCTCGCTCCGTGCGCAAAGATGCAGGCCGCCATATCCTATACCTGGTAAACAGCCAGGCGTGTGTACATGTATATGTGACAGAATGCACATGCTTGCGTGTGATTGTTGTGTGTATGTGTATGTGTTTGTGCGCATGTGTACGTGTGTGTATGCGTGTGCTTGTGCGCATGTGTTCGTCTGTTTGTGTGTGTAGACGTCCATGCGCATGTGTGTTTGTATTTGCCACTGCATGCACGTCCATTACTGTTTCATTCGTGCCCTTGAGTCGATGCGTTCAATGCTACCAAGCCTCACGCGCAACAGACGGTAACTTACACCTCTTCTTGCACTTTCAGTGCAACCACCGCAGCTGGACAGACTTCTTCCTGGATGCGTACCTGACGGAGGGGAACGCGGCCCTCATGAGCAGGTGCAATTACAAATCTTTTGATTTTTCATTTGATTTTTCATGAGCAGGTGTGTGTGTGTGGGAGACACGGTAACCAGCGAAAGCGTGCCTGGTGAATGTGTGAAGGCTTGTACCGTGCACATAAATCTGCAAGGCAGCTGGTGGTGGAGGCACGTGGGGTGTGGCCTGGTCCACGTGCCGTCTTGTCTCTGCCCGTTTCATGTGGATCCTGCCGAGCGGCTAATAATTGGCGTGCGCGTTGTGGACTGGCACGAGTGTTTGTGCTGACGTCGATTGTCAAGAGTAGGGTGTAAAGATGCAAGCCATGCAATGGCCAAGGCGTCTGCATCCAAACAGGCGGGTATCGGACAGCACGTACACTCTCCAATTGACCCTGATTTGTTGCTGAGTGCGGGGTCATAAAACTGCGTGCATAATCATCTTGTTCGTGGGCTGCTTGTTGGTCTCGAGATGGTTATGAATGCAATGAGCAGTATGGCATTGGAGAACAAGGTCATGATGTGTTAAAGGAGCAAGCACATGCATCAACGCGGCACTCACCTTTCTGTCTTAAAATCCCCTTCACCCTCACTCTGTGCTGTGAGTTATGAGCTGAGCGGAAGTCCTGGTGCCAACTGGCTGCTCAGCAGGCGAGCAACGCGCGCACGACTGACTTCAGGCGTTTTGAAGAATGAACTCACCTGGAAACCGTAATTATAAACAAGCGTGGGTTGACAATCGCATTAGGCTTTTGCTTCACAGTTACTCAGAGTGGGCCGTGGGCCGGACCTATATGATGACATGCGTATGCGTACCACTAGGGCGAGGAATTTGGCACGTTTGCACTGTATAATGTATAATGCATATTCCCAGAGGGAGCTGGCAAACCCTATACACTGTATCTGGTCCTCGCTGCATCTCTTTTGTGTGCGTATGTGCGTGTGTGTGTGTCTTGTATGTGGTTACCAAAAAAGGAGAGGAAGACTTTTTGCGCAGGCAGTGTCCCTCGTTATGTCCCCGTTATGTCCCCTTTTTGATTTAGGAAAGTACCCACGCTTAACTACCATAAACTTGTTTCCACATAAGAGAAAGTGTAATCAAGGAGGAGTGCATGTAGGCTGTTTGGCTCGCAAATGGTGTCTCCTGATGAGAACCGGTATCAGTACTCGATCGGGCGCGTGCAGACATGGGTTTGAAAGGGTGGTGATCTAACACCTAGGTGTCACGCCTTCCTGTGTTATTGCTGGCATGTGTTTACTGACTGCCCGCTTTAATATGGTGACCGCTGTCAGTGAAAGCCATCCAGCTTCTGTACACTGCACAAATACACACACACACGCTACAGCACACGCACACTGAGACGGATGGTGTGTTTCTGCTTCCAGGATTGCAACTCTGCCCATCTCATACACACACACACATGCACACACACGCACGCACACACTCAGGTGGCTCGTATTTGCTGTGTTCCCTGTCTTCATGGTGGCAGTCATCGTGTTGCGTGGGGTCATCCTTTTCAAGAGGGGCACCATCCTCGATAAGGAGGTGAGCTGTCCTGCAACCAATTTGTGCGCGCTTCCTTTTGTATGAAGACGTGCAAAACTTTGCACAAGCTATTCTCTCTATTTGTATATGCATTGGCATACACACGCACCTATACACGCACTTTCACTCGTACACACACACATGCATTGACATACGCACGCGCCTATACACGCACTTTCACTCGTTCACACACACACACACACACACACACAATCGCTGCAGAAATTTAACAGCTGGCTGGACAGCAAGCTTAGCAAGAGCCCCATTCCGGGAATGCTGGTATACCCTGAAGGTGTCCATTGAGTGACATACAATTTGCGTGTGCACATGTGTGCCTGCCCGCCTGTTTCGTGCTCATGCTCTGTACCAACATCACGTGAACTCTGCCAACTCGCCTGCCACCCATGCTATTTCACACCCTGGGACACAAATATTAAACCTCCAACGACACTGCTTGCTTCCCCTCACTACCTCACACCAGACACGTACACGCGCACGCACACATACCAAAAAATACATACACACACGCACACGCACACACATACACGCATACATGCAAACATACACAAACGCGCACACACAAAAATACGCACACGCATACACACAGTCACACACATCCGCACATGCACACACACACACACGTACACACTTTCCAGTACCACATTTATGGTTAATACCTACTCGTGACCACAGGCTACCACAATTAAGCCAACACACATGTGCCAAGCCACTGAACAAGCTATCATTTTTGCTCCCCCATCTCTTTGTCACGTGTGCCAGTCCGTGGTCAAGCAGGCAAATTGATGCATTATGCACTATGTTGAGCTACGCACTGGAGATCTGTAATGGGTCATAAGAAGGATAGGTAAACGCAGGCAGTGAATATTGAAACACCACTCCCCACAGTAATTTAGAAAAGGAGCCATTCTGGTACCGGGTACCGTGAAATGTTTTTGGGGGGGTAAAGCCCTAGTGCTAAAAACGAGTCCTTGCATTTCAAAACTTATCAATAACATTTTTGGACTGAACCACGGTTGCAGGGCACAATGGCACGGCATAAATCAAATTGTGCATGTCAAGCCACAGAACAAGCCGCACACTTCTCATTGGGCCTTACATGTTTGCTGGCCGGTTCGTGGCTGCAGGGCACCGCAGCTTGGCAGACAAATCTCTGCCTTTGAAACGAGGGATGCTCTATTACGCACACAGCCGGAAGCTCCCTGTCCAGGTGCGTGTCCAACTTCTTTAGAGTTGGCCAGAATTGGACGCATACACCGTATATGACCGTATATTTGGTGATTTCCCTGCCAAATATACCAGAGGGGGTCAACTGAGGCCCTAAACAGGGGTACTTTTGAAATGTGAATTGAGTATGTGTGCCCCAGCTGGCAGTTTTTAACTTGGTACCCAGAGGTAGATTTTGGCTACACCTGAGCTTGAAAACTGCCAGTTGCGGCGCACATGCCTAATTGCCCGCGGCGTGAAACCCACTTTTCACCACCAATTTGTCATATCTCACCACCAACTGACCCGATTTGTGTCATTTTGTATGAACAGTCTACATTTTAATACAGAATATCATTGCAACCAAAATGGGGTGAAACGGAGCAGTAGTTGGCCAGGTACCCCATTTTGGCCCATTTCCCTAAGAAAAAATCAGCATAAGGGGGGGTGCCAAAAAGGGTGGAAAACCAAATTCCACTAAATCCGGTTTTCAGCATGTCAAACGATTTCTGATCATAAAAGAAGTTCTCCTGTCGTGTTTTGAGGTGAAAGAGGCCCTGGGTAGAGTGTGGTGGCTCAATACGTAAGCATTCAGTGCCAAAATTTGAACTGGATTTCTGCCCAGACCACTGGGGTAGTCTATTTGGCCTCAAACTTCATGAAACATCTAGTTATGTTATTTAAACACGATTTGCATCGAAAAAGGAACATTTTCAGGACTTTTGCTCCGTCGACCACCTCTGGTGTTTTCATGGTAAATGGGATGGCAGATGGAGAACTCCAAAAATCGGGAGGAGAAGGCATCATGATTGGTGTTTGCCCCAAACACTTTGTCCCTTGGGTGCTCACTCCAGTAATGGGAAAGTTTGGGGTCATGGTGAAGGGGGGATGCCATTTATTCTCTAGTGACCAGGGCCCACTTTTGAAAGGCGGCGTTGATGTGGGAGGCACTGCCCCGACAGCCAGACGCTTTTGCGGCACTTTGATGGCGCTTTAAAAAAGTGTCATGAAATTGAAATTAGCAGGCCTAAAAAATAGTGACCAAACCGTGCTTTTGATGGCCTAAAGTGGCACTTTGGATTTATCAATGAGCGCTTTTGATGTTCTAAAGTGGCACTTGACCCGGGGAGTATCCGTGCAAAAGAGTCTTTGGTTTTTTTGTTCGTATGCTTAGCAGAGGTGTCTTTACGTGCAATGAGGCCTACAAGCTACAAGCTAAGATGCAAAGCTAATGGGAGGAGGTTGGACGTGATCGTGTAGACCGCTGCATTTTGCCCTGTCAAAGGCCTTTCGTAGTATGTTCTGGGCACCTTATTCCGACATGCATCCGGGAGAACACAACAGCAAACACGCTACTTATCACCAATGGTGTCACATTGTGGGCTGTACCTTTTGAAGCACCTTCTGGGTTTCGGGGATGACTAGCTCAAGGTCCCCCTGGTAAGCTGCTGATTCCAGACGCTTCATCAGCTCGTTAAAAGTACTGCCTGTCCGGCCTTTATTGCTGCTGCTGTTTCAGTGTAATGGCATTGAGGAGCGCCCTTGCTCTGCTGCTTCTGCTCCTGCTCCTGCTGCTGCTGCTACTGCCTGGATGTGCACCTAAGTCCACGCTTTGTGTAGGGATATATTTAGGGTTGGCCAGAACCGTATATATATATACACCGTATATGACCGTATATATGGTAATTTCCCTGCCGAAATTACCGTATACACACCGTATATATATGGTTCTGGCCAACCCTAGATATATGTGCTGTCTTATATGATGCGTCTTTGCATTGATGGTCACGGAAACATGTCCTGTTTGTGCCAATGCTGAATAAAGGCAGAATGACGCAGCCAGCAGTGATATTCACTTCCCACAATACCTGAGGGAAAGGAGCCGCTTTGGCACCAAGGACTGTAAACCTTACTACCACAGGAATGGCAAATAAAATGAATGCCACTGTAAGAACAGACGCCACTGTGCGAACAAGTTGAAATACCAAGGAGCGAGGAGTTGCCAGGCAGGAAAGCACTTGAGGGCCAGTTGTCGGACAAAGAAAAAGGCCCTGTTTCTGTTCACTGTTCAAAGTTAATATGCCGCATTGTCTTAAGCTCTGCCTTTCATCTGCGTACTGTTTTGCATCTGCGTATCGTTTGCGCCTTTGCTTGCCTGTTTAAACGCTCGCAGATCGTCATCTCACGCAATAAGGAGCAGGTGTTGTCCGAAAAGACAATGAAGGCCCACTTTGGGGTTACGATTTTGACGGGCTTCTCTGAGGTGTGTGCTTGAGTATACTGCATCTGCGCATGCAATTCTTAGTCCAAGTGTTCGCTGCAGCTAGGTCGCACAGCTGAGTCTTGTTCAGAGTTCATATATTCCTAACCCCCTCGTGTTCTTGTTCATATAATTTATAAGCTTTGTTAAGGTCCATAAAATAAATGTGAAATGGCTCCTCTTTTTATGCGAGTACTGCTGCAAGCTTGCTTTAAAAGGTAAACTGTTTGTAAAATGCTCCACCAATTAGCGTAGGAAAACGCATTGTGCCGATGAGTGACTCTTGTGTGTGCATCAATGTAGAGCATAGGCTGATCTGCACAGCACGACACAATCCTATTTTGCTTGTGTGTGTATGTGTGTCTGTGTGCTTGCATGTGTATGTGTGCGCATGTATGTGTGTGTCTGTGTCAATTTTAAATGAGTCAGCCCGACATGCTTGCCCCACCTACAAGGCCTGCTTGCCTAATTTCCCCCCTGAAGTAGTACAACAACTTTGTGACTGGTCGTTCTATTTTCGTATTTGTTCTTGGTCTTCCTTTTTGACTGGCCTGCATTGTTTTTCAATACACGATCTGTTGTATGTGCGTGCAGTTGATCGAAAGCGAGGGCAAAGACGTCAAGACCTTCTTTAGCGAGGTTCAGGCATCCTGGGATGAGATGTGGAACGCCGTATACTCCGCTGATGCCTCAAGTGAGTGCAAGAGTTGTATGGAGGGGTGTGTATGCTTGTGTGTTTGTGTGGGCGTGGACGTGGGCGTGTATGACTGTGCGGGGATGTGTATATGATTGAATAGCTGGGTGCGTCAGTGAATCGTCTCTATCAAAAGAGCGCATGCCCAATATACCAATATGTGCAGTTGCATGCAAGCAGCCTGCGCCAGAGCTCTTTGTTTCCCTTGGAAGTCTGTGGCTGACATGGTGCATGTGAGCTGCCAGCTGTTTGAGCATATAACAATGACGCTGTGTGTGTGAGTGCGGCCCTTTCGCCCCTCAAGAAGATGGGCACAACCGAGAGTTTTCTACATTATTCTTTGCATGTTTGTTATGATCCTGCAGGCCTGCCCCCCCTCAAGCACCTGGACGTTCCCAAGTTTAACTACAGCTTCAGCATGCGCGTCAAACAGCTGCTGGTGGTTTGCAGCACGGTGGCACTGTTCCTGGCAGTCATGGCGGCCTCTGTGAAGCTAGTGCTGTTGCTGATGGCCGGCATGGGAGATCTACAGGGCAAGGTGTGCAAGGAAGCTGAGAAGAAGCACTCTTAAAAAGAGTTACTTTGGTAACGTGCTCGGTATTAGGATGGGAGTTACAATCAAATCTGGGCAACAAACGTGCTTTGCTAGTGCAAGACCAATAGACGGCACGCAAGGAATGATGCACATGCGCAAACAGGGTGAGAAAAGTGAGAAAACGATCCTTATACTTGTAGCTGCCCTGAAAGCCTGGTGGTCCATAATCAGGCTAGACTCCTAGGTCATGGATTTAAATCCACCCGGTGGCATGAGCACTCCGCTGCCTGGCATACATATGTCTCCAATTCCTCTGGCACTGCTTCAGTACTTTGGTATATCTCAAGAAAAATCTATCTCCATGGCCAATCGCAGGGGCCCATGCATTCCCTTTTGCTAGTCACCACACCATTTTGAGTCAATGTTACTCGTTTGCCTTTTGTCTTCCTATCTTTACACGACAAATGCAGATCTTTTTCTCCAGCCTTGCCGGATGGTTTATCGTTTCCGTTCTTAGTTCAAGGGCACCCTCTGCTCTAAAGAAGTAAGGCAGCGCGCCATCAGACCAACGAGATGTTAAATAGAATGCAGAATGCTATGCAAGTCTTCCTTTAAATTGCAGGCGCTTTTTGTTTCAAATGGCTTTATTTAATCACAGTTACTTGCACGAGGATTTTTAAGATACGAAATAATTCCTTGCATCTACTGCTACTTCTCAAATTTAACCTGGTTTATAGCTCTTCATGATACTATCTGTACCTACTACTTCACTTCTGTTCCTGCGTCTTTTCTGTTTCTTTACCACCAGGCAGACATGATTTGGTTTTTGTGCTCAATCATGTTCAAGTGCATATACTTTTAGCCAATAAGGCCGGCGTTCTGCGCACCCGACAGCCAGAAGGGGGAAAGTAGGCATGTGCGTGCTTAGAATAACACATGCCAGGGGGCGGTACGGTGTACAAGGTTTACAAAGAAAGGCTTTCAGTCAAGAAGTGCGACTGCTAGCCTGGCTGCTCATAAAAAGCAATTGGTTTGGAGGAAAAAGCTTGGTAAGGTAAGGTAAGGTAAGGTTACATCACTATATATGCCTCAAAGGGCATCTCAGAGAAAAAAGCTTGTCTTTGTTCTGGCTTTATAAAGTAGACACATCGTGGGCTCCTGTTGGGGGAAACAGAGATGCATACTTCCTGCACGCAGTGGAAAAGGACATGCTGCTCATCTTGGATATCATCAGTATCACAACAATTTGTAGGGGAGTTACTTTAATTCCATGTCGCTGTCTCATCAAAACGTGGGATGTGAACACAAAGTCTGAAACAAGCTGTAGTGCGAATGACATCACGAGGAAGGTTAAGAAACATGTATGTGGGAAAGATGTAAGGCGAATGTGTGACCAGAGCCCTCTTTGTAGGAAGAGCACCTTCATCTCCACTCGCCACCCCAGCTCAGCCAAATATTTCTCCTCTTCACTCAGCACGTCCAGCAGCAGCAGATGCAGTCTCCTCTCCAATCGTCGCAGCCAACATCACAGCCAGCATTGCCTCACTCCTGCCCTGACCCAGCCCGCCTACGTACCTTTAAAGAGCTGATGAAGCGTCTGAAATCAGCAGCCTACCAGGGGGACCTTGAGCTAGTCATCTCCAAAACCGAGAAGGTGCTTCAAAAGGTACAGCCCACAATGTGACACCATTGGTGATAAGTAGCGTGTTTGCTGTTGTGTTCTCCCGGATGCATGTCGGAATAAGGTGCCCAGAACCATACTACGAAAGGCCTTTGACAGGGCAAAATGCAGCGGTCTACACGATCACGTCCAACCTCCTCCCATTAGCTTTGCATCAGAGCTTGTAGCTTGTAGGCCTCATTGCACGTAAAGACACCTCTGCTAAAAATACGAACAAAAAATCAAAGACTCTTTTGCACGGATACTCCCCGGGTCAAGTGCCAAATTAGAACATCAAAAGCGCTCTTTGATAAATCTTAAGTGCCACTTTAGGCCATCAAAAGCACGGTTTGGTCACTATTTTTGAGGCCTGCTAATTTCAATTTCATGACACTTTTTTAAAGCGCCATCAAAGTGCCGCAAAAGCGTCTGGCTGTCGGGGCAGTGCCTCCCACATCACCGCCGCCTTTCAAAAGTGGGCCCTGGTCACTAAAGAATAAATGGCATCCCCCCTTCACCATGACCCCAAACTTTCCCATTACTGGAGTGAGCACCCAAGGGACAAAGTGTTTGGGGCAAACACCAATCATGATGCCTTCTCCTCCCGATT
>Ga0307947_1000063_pt1 | contig 55374 bp, 58 predicted proteins | sample OrgLakmetagen232_FD_201840 | JGI IMG/M metagenome (GOLD analysis project Ga0307947, IMG submission 201840) | Saline water microbial communities from Organic Lake, Antarctica - #232 | ecosystem: Environmental > Aquatic > Non-marine Saline and Alkaline > Saline | place: Antarctica: Organic Lake...
AGGGAAGCAGAAACCGGAGAAAACCAGAAAGTGAGAACATCTCACTTTATGCTACACTTCAAGAACCTGAGTTCAGGTGTTTCACACTGAACTCATAAGTTTGTTGTGTTTGTGTTTTTGCAGCGCTAGGAGTAACCAGCACAAAATCTGGGTGGCTGGAGGTAAATCTGTCTTTATCTGGGAAGCGGGGTGGGAAGAGCCATTTTGGAACAATTCTACTTTCAGCTGTCTCAGGAAGCTGGAGATTTTGCATGGATTTTGCATGAAAACAACGTCTTTCCCCAACCCAAAAGTAAGCGGAGCACCATACGGCATTACATTTCTTATTTTCTAAATCCCTTTTCTTTCGTGGAAGAATAAACCGTTGCTTGGAAAAGTAAGCCAATTTTAAATAAGCTACCTACACAAGTTATCTTGACGCATACTGTACAATACACAATTAAAGGAAAACAAGGGAGACGCCAGCACAGGCCAAAGATGCAAATGTCCACATATTTTATTTGGTGACGAGGAGGTGCGAAGGACATGGCATGAAATTCAGGCCATAGGGGCCGGCGGAAATCCTCCAAGCAAGTACAGGGTGCCGAAGAGGGTCGTGGACTGTGTTCACGTGAGACAAGATTCCAGTTTATGGTCGATTAATATAACAGAATGATGCTGAAGCAGCAGTGCCTTTTTTAAGAAGCAATTACAGTGTAACATTGACTTCGTCCTATTCCAAGCAGTGCATAGATGCAAAACTCAAACATTCCTGAGTTCCTTGGCAAACAAACAGGCTGAGAGAAGGAGATGATGGTTGCAGCTCTAGCGATCGTTTGTTTGGCCAGCTGTGCTTCCAGATGGCATTTGGCATGCAGCCCAAGAGGAATCCCTGATGCAACTTAACCTGGTTCAACAATATGACTGAACTGCTTACCGTAACAATTGCAATAGCAAACATCAGGAGGCCGAAGGCTGATCCGCGATTCCCAGTTGTCTTGCTGAGCTTTGAGATCACTTCCTCAAAGGTAGGCGCTAATGCTGAAAGATGCAGTACAGAAGGTAGGTAGGACAGGATCTCAGTAGCTTGCCTTTTTGTGTGCCAAGGATGCTACTGTGGTGTGGCACAGGAACGCTGTTAGCTCTGGAAGCTTGTTGCGTGCATCAACTGCCTCTAGTGCTCTGTCAATCTCTTACCAACAGCCAAAGCAAAGCGCAAGGGTCGGACAAAGTTTTGCACAGTCCACATGCCAGCGTAGAAGGCAAGAAATGGCTGAATGAGGGACAGATAGAAGGTGAAATATTGAGGGAGATCAGAATGGTGAAAGGCAGCAAGCGTGAGCTGATGAGTGTTCCCAGACCTAGCTGCTTGTGCTGGTATTAGAATAAGGTAGCTGCACACTATCATGATATTACAAAAGGTATCTACTGGACATGCTTCTGGCAGGCACGTATTCATTCCTACACTTTCTAGGCGGCACGTATAGCATAATGACCCACACACCTTCCATTGGCCTGGCCAAAGTGGCGAGGTGCCTGTGAAGAGCACGTCATGTGGGTGTCGTGAGCATCATACAAATCAACAGGGACCAGGCGCACTTGGCAGGGCACCTAGCTCAATCACCTGTGGCCTTCACAAATCCAAGCCAAGAGATTGTCAGTGCTGAGCCGTAATTCAAATTTGAAATGACCTGTTCAGTGGAGGAAGTTGTAAGGAAAACCACGTAAGGCCTGTGCGGCATGTGTGGAAACTTGACGAGATACAAAAGCAGCATTCACACATACATTGACAAAAAAATAGTAGCACGGAATGCTGTCAGGCAAGCTCTATAAAAACAACAACAACCCGCAGCTGCCAAATAACAGAGGGGAGCAATTGAGGACCAGAATGGGTATGTTTTAACATGCTCTTTGGCTCATGTGCGACCAAATGAGCTAGCTCCGTATTTATTTCTTAAAGCATGCTGTTAAAGGACATAACTTTGGTGCTTGCCATCTGGCCGCACATGCATATTTTACTGTTGCGTGAACCCCATTTCTTGCTGCCAAATCTTCATAACAAAATATCCTCTGCCTTTAGTGATACTTAGTGTTTAGGAGTCTTTACATTAAGCAAGCACAATTGCAGAAGAAATGAAGTGAAAGGACCCAGCGGTTGGCGAGGTATGCAAATTTATATGCATGCAAAGCACCTATCTAGGGAAAAAGTACCCTGCATGTTTAGCCCTGTCAATTGGTACATAGAGCAACTTGACTAGGTCTGAGCACATGCTCTGGTAGCTTATGACGCCAGCTTTAGTTTGAAGCCATCGTGGTGAGTGTGTGAGTAGTTGCCCCTTAAATGTTGAGAGGGAGCATGTTTGGGCACTTGCCCCCCTCTGGCAGAATTTGGTAATCATTTGCAGCTTGCTGTAGCAGATGCATCGCTCCTGTTTGAAAGATTGTGCTCTCCAGACTTACCCCGTAGCTTGCTACGCCGGACATCCCCATGCTCATTACTGCAAAAAGCATGGAAAGAATCTGGTTTACAGTAGGCAAACAAGAAGGCCACCTGCAAGACCAGTAGAAATTGACTGAAGGCGTTTCCCATTGTAATATTGTAATCCTTGTAATCCTTGAAGGTCTTCTGCGATACTTTTAATCTGAGCAAGGATATCACCTGCAGCACTCCACGTATCATAACCACCAAAGGAAGAGAGGCACCCGTGTATATGTGTGTGTCTTGAATGCTGGCTTTTTATTGGGAAGCTCTTTATTTAGATGTCAGCAGAAGAAATCAGGCCAGTGAGACCTCATTTAATTAAATAGGCGCTGCAGGGTGTACAGCTTTGTCTGTACACAGTTGGACAATCCACCTGTTCAGCTCCTCCAACTGCTGCTTCTCAGTGTTATTGTGTGTTCTGCTGGATGACAGATGGGTTGCAGAGTCAGGCATGAATTGGCCATTGCACTTAGGAATCTACTCCTAGTCAGTCCAGAAACATCGTTTTGATTACAGACACTTTTACCCAATGATTTTATCCTGATTTGATCGATGTGCAACTCACTTTTTTCCTTTTGTGCTTTGCCGCCCGCAACCCAGTCCTTAAACTTCTGAAGCACTCCCCTAGGCACGTTGTCTCCCTGCCTTTTTTGGTCATAGGCTGTCCCTGTTTTTGCAATGGTTTCAAACAGGCCGGCTGGTTCCCCTGGTCCTGCTGTTGCTGCCTTGGGAACCTGGCATGTTAATTTCTGCCCGTGTGGGTGCAACCTTGGGGCAGTTAGAGGGCTGCTGGCGAGCTGTAGAGGGCAGTGATGATGTAGCCGCTGCAGGGAAGGAAAGTAATCTAACAGCTCAGAGTCTTGGCAAACATTCGTGGGGGAAGGGGCAGGCCATTAAGGTATGCTTGAATTCGGAAGCAGTGTGTGCGTGCGCACACGTGCGGGGGTATGCAGCAAAAGTGCAGGGTTGACAATTGCTTTGAAACTGTTGCATCAACTCAGAACACGCAGCATGCACTCCCTCCCGCCTTCGCTTTCCTTCATTCTAGAAAGGAAAGTGTTTTATCACCTGATGGGCTGATGGGTTGAGCTGCATTGCAGAGGCGATTAGGTATTCTAGGTTTTTGTTCGAATTGTGAAATTCGAATGTGATGTAAAATAAATTAATGCATTCCTCTAAATTAAAGGTTTTCCTGCTTGTTCTGGCCGCTGGCCAGGCAAAGAAATCCACCTTTGTCGCCACAGCTGGAGAGACTGAGTTGTGGGCTGGAATTGGTGATGTGGGGAATCAAGGTTTGGGCAAATTCAATTGAAGGCTTGCGCGTTCTGCGCAGCTTACAACAGAGGAAGCTGCCTGACCTGTCCTGTGTTGACTCTTGTTTTCAGGTGGAGCTTGTGAGTCGGATGCAAAAGCATTCTGGTGAGTGCAAGGATATCGCCTGTGTGCAACTTGCACACTGCATGCGGGAATTAAAAGGGGGAGAATGAATCAAGCTAAAGAGGATTTGCGCATTTTCTATGCGCTCACATACACTCATATACACACACACTTATTTACATATATACACACACGCGCACACACACACACGCGCGCGCGCGCACACACACACACACACACACACACACACACACACACACACACACACACACACTCTCACACACACAGGTGCACATTGCACATTCTTCTAGACAGGCACAATATAAGTGTACACATGCACGCACATACAACATCCCAATGAGCAAAAATTGCGCCCTCACACTTGCAGTAAGGAGTCAACTCCAGGGAATGGACAGATTGCCACGTGCTTGACCAAGCGGGTTTTGGATACTGATGAGGGAAATATTGCTGGAATGAAAGTAAATAAGAAATGCTCTGCTGAACTGGGTGAGTGGACGGCTGCATTGAGTTCACTGCTTTAATCATTGCCATCCTCCTTCAGAAGTGTGTCTATTACTTCAATATCCACTCTTGTGTTCTACCTGCAGCTGACTTCAAAATTGACCGAGGCAGTCACATAAACAAAGACGTGATTTTAGGTAAGGTTCCTCATTGGTTCTAAATTACAATTCGGGATGCTGGCGTGCTTTGTTAATGGTCTGAGGGTATCAAGCAGCTTGCCAGGAAGCACCATGTACCATGTGCGATTGCCTGGTGCAAAAACGTGTGCAATACTCCTTTCTGCGTAACTGCTTACGTGAAAATGAAATTTGAAAGCATACTGTTCGCCAGACCTGATCTTTGTTCCTTTTATTTGACGCTCACCTTCTTGTACCACACAAGCAATCTACAAAATTAAAAGAACGACAGTTATGACCCCCTTCTTTTGAAGTGCAGCTACAAAAATAAGAACGACAATATGACCCCCCTTCTTTTTAAATGCAGCTACAAAAATAAGAACGACAATTATGACCCCCCTTTTTTTGAAATGCAGCTAAGAGCTGTGCCGAGGATGCAAGCATCATCTGCAAGGATGCGAACGACAGTATGCAGGCTGGTAGTGTGCTAGCCTGCCTGCGTTCAGCAAAGACGCAACTGAGCCAAAAATGCAGGCAGCAGGTCCTCCGCACGCAGCAGGAGGCTGTGGAGGACTACCGCACGGATTACCTGCTGTTCACTGCATGCAAGGTGCGTGATTACGACAGATATATCAGGCTTCAAGGCCTTAGAACTCAGGACTGGATTACTTTTTCTCAGCACCCCGCTTCGGCTACCTGCTACACCATCACCAAGTCTGTAAACATGAAATACCTACCCTGTAGGACCACGCGGCAGCGCTGTGTGCGGACTCTGATCCGGATGAGGTGGTGGATTGCTTGGTAAGTGCTTTTTTGGAGAGGAAACAAGGGTACATTTCCAAACTCTACGCACGTTCCGTGTGTGTGTGCACGTGTGTATGCACATCTTTCCCATTTTGTATCAAGTATATGTTGATATGTGAGTATCTAATTTTCTTTGTGTGGCTGAGCCGTGAATGTGGTGCTGCCTACCTGTGACCGCCTGCAAGCAGATAGTTCCAATTCCTAGTATTTTTCCAGGAAGTTGTTCTTCAGAAATCCCTGAAAAACTTTGTTTTGCCGTGTTTTTCGTACTCGCTTTCTGTACATGTATATGGCTTCATAAATACTTGCAACCAGAAAAGTAAAGTAATAGGGCTTTAATGCTTGCTAGCCCTAAGGTGTATACACAATCCTCTTCATCCCATTATCCTTTTTCTCGCTGGCTCTGTATTGAGGCACACAGCTGCAAACTGCACGGACGTCACCACCATCTGCCTACTTCCACCCCTCTGTTTTGCTGCAGGCAACAGCGCGATACAGCCTCAAGCCTGCCTGTGAAGCCCAAGTCTCAAGACAGGAGCGAGAAACAGGTGGGCGAACTTAAGTCGTGTTTACAGCTGAATGTTATTACTGGGCTTTTCTGCTGGGTTGTCGAACACAACATTTAGTCACTCTTGCAAAGCGTTCACCTGCACGCGCCTTGAGGAGCCAAAAACACATTGTGTACCAACGAGCACACACACAAACACACACACACACACACTCACACACACAGATACAAACACACACACAAATACACGCTTCCTCACGTGCACACTTTTGATGCAAACATTGATGTGTGCGTGCAGGTTCCAATTTGCTGTTGAGTAAGCAGCTGTACAAAAAGTGCCGTGCAGACTACAATCGGCTGTGCAAGGATGTGCAGCCTGGTAACATGCGTGCGCAGGTAAGGACTGCTGTGCTTGCTCATGCTTGCACAAGCAAACGTAAAACCAATTCTTTTTAGGCCTGTCTTGGCCGGGCATTGCAGTTAACTTCACAGGTTTGACATGTGCTGTTCTTGCTCTACCACAGATATTGGACTGGGGGCACTTAAATACCTTGGATAGTTTTTGGGAGCACATGTGCTGCGAGGCTGGGAATGTAGCCTACGTCTTTTAAAGAAATGGTCTTCATCTTGCAGTCCCATTGTATCTCAGGCGTGTGTCAGATTACAAGTTATAGCATGGTTGCCCTAGGGAATCCTCCAGCCCCCCATATATCTAGTATATATAGAACAATCACCACCACATGTGATTTATTTCGGCTCACCCATGCTCCCCTTTCTTGTCTCCTTCTGCTGCACTCTAGCCCACATTAACTTGTCATCTCTCCCTCTCTCTCTCTCTCTCTCTCTCTCTCTCTCTCTCTCTCCCTCTCCCTCTCACACACACACACACACTTTTGCGCACGCTATAGCACACACTCTTGTCCTTAACACATTTAATCCCGTTCTTAGTTCACATACGCACGCACCCATACTCTCCTCTGCACCTAAACACAGGAGTGCCTAGAGGACCACATGGACGATGACAACTTTTCGGAAGAGTGTAAAGAGGAGCTAGGAAGTATGATTGCCAAGGTGAGGAAGGGGTGAGACAGTAAAAAAAATGCTATCTATCAAACCTGTAGTGCACCCGATCAAACAATCAAGACTTGTCACTCAACTCAACCCACTGGCAAGGAGCCGGGGGCTTGGAACTCCCTTCTGCTTTAACCTAGCCCTCCTGCATTGATGTATGGACAGCCAAGACCGCTAAACACACAGCATACACCATTTCATCTGGTGTTCCCAGTGCGCGGTTCTGGCCAGTAACGACTATTCCATTCTAAGGGGAGCCTTGTTCCACATTATCACATGTATGAAAAGCAATCGGTCAAGCCTTTTCACTCTCATCCCCATGCTCAGCGCACAGTAAATGCATGCTCTGGTTTGCTATGTTGATGGAGTTGCTTTTACTACCTTATCACAATGTGCTTACAAGGCAAACACAATGATAACCCTGCATCTACCCCACGTTCCACACGACTCACAGCTTGTCACATGTGACTGTGCTTACAACTCGCCACAACGCTTTGCAGCGAGTGGCCAACTTCAGCCTCGACACCGCACTGCGAGATGCTTGTGCAGGCGACCTGCAAAACAAGTGCCAGCATAGCCTGGCAGAAATTGACAAGGACCCTTCGGTGAAGGAGTCTGCACTAAGTTGCCTCCAGACATACAGGGAGGAGCTGGACAGTGAGCAATGCAAGAGCGAGGTATGTGTGGTGTATGTGTGCTTCTGTGTGCCTTTTTTAATGTGCAGTTGTCTATACGTGCCTGCAAATGCAGGAACATCCAGATATCTCATCAGTCTGCTGCGTTTGACCTACCTGTACAATTCGTTAAGAGGGACGCTTTGTCTCCTTTGTTGTCTGAGATGGTCAGGAGAGGGGTATGCAGTGTGCTTACGCAGCAGTGTGCTTACGCACCTCCTCGTAACGCGTGGCTCTTGTATGAGCAACACCAGCTATCAAGAGTGCAATATCTTTTTTTTTTTTGTTCAACCATACCTACCCGCGAATTCTTATGTAAGCTGATTCAAATTAGATACCCTTTGTCCCACGTGTAGCCTATCCTGTGCGCTTGAAGCTTTGCTCAATCAGCCTTGCTGTCAATGCGTTTGTCAGGTCCACCGTCGTCTGTCTCGAGCCGGAAGCAACATCCTTTTGGACAGTGGCCTTGCCACAGCTTGCAAGGACGATCGAGCCACTCTTTGCAATGATGTTGGGGCGGTAAGAAACAGACTGCCGTCAAGGCGCAATGCTGAGTTGGGACCACCTGGTTTATCAGTGAAAGAGCTAAGACAACACAGAGTTCCAGTCCTACTGTATAAAAAACACCATGTATCAAGTTGAAGCAGCTGTTTAGAGGACAAAGGGAGTGCCTATGCTTCTCTGTCATCATATATCAATGGTGCTATAAGGAATTCCACCGACACGCCAATGTCACATACCAAAGATGCTGAAGTGGTCAGACTGGCAGATTGCAAGGGCCGACAAGGCAAGAATGTGGGGGTGGGGGGCTCACTTGTGTGCAGAGTGTCACAACTCAATGCATGTGTCCCTGCATATGCTTGTGCATCACTGCATCACAGCACCATCATGAGCGTGTGTATCACTGCATCATGAGCTTGTGTATCACTGCATCATGAGCGTGTCTATCACTGCATCATGAGCTTGTGCATCACTCACTGCATGTGCGCACAGGGCTCTGCACGCGTACTCCGCTGTTTGCAAGACCACCGCAAGAGCTTGAACCAAAAGTGTGCAGCTGCCTTGTTTGACCATGAGGTAAGTGTGAAGGAAGGCTCAAAGGCAGTGGTTTCAAATCACATTGATTAATGCATGTGCTGACCCAGAGCTGTGGACGACTTCTTGACTGGTTGGGGTCATTTTGTCATTTTGCATCCCTAGCATGTCACAAGTGCACCTTACTTTGCATGTGTGGGCAGTGATGGCTGTTAAAGCCTTGTTGAAACCTGCATCACAAGATGATGGTACGTGCTATCTTGTAATGCATTATGTAGTAACTGCCTTCATGTGCTTCTTGGTGTTCACTCAAGTATTGGAAGTAGAGCAAGGTGGGGGGTTCAGTGAAGTAAAGCTGCACCGGCTGAGTACTGATGTATTATCAACCACTGGAGTTTGCTGCAAGTACTTTCGTGGGGCTTGGTTATAAGGCGCTGTGCTCTTTGGTACACAGGTTCACATCAGTGAAGACATCGACTTTAATTACAGCCTGAAGCGCACATGTGCGTACGAGGTCAGCGAGCTGTGCAAAGACATGCCACATGGCCATGGCCGTGTTATCAGGTGTGGTTTGCAGCTTCGTATTCTGCATGGTACCTATTTTGGTCATTATTTCTGGGGTCACATGACACATTATGCATGAAATACAGTTTGCTCAATACCTCAGAAAGGTGTGCCTGACACACTGGCAGAAGGAAATGGGCTTGCATGCAAGTCCCAGGGTGCCTGCCCATTTACCTGCCTTGCGTGTACATTATGTCTGGTGAACTTGCCCATATATCTTACGCATGCACGTGCTCAACTCAACCCTGGCAGGTGTCTGGAACAGGAGCTTGAGAACAAGGACATGTCCAAGGAGTGCAAAGCAGAGGTGGAGGAGGTCATGGCTACACAGGCACAGGTTGTCACGGCGGGAAGCCTCAAAGCACAAGTGATGCATGCTTTTTCTGAGCGGAATCCTTTTGAGCAATGCCCTGGTCTCACCGTTCCTTTCACGTTGCGTGGCCGCAGGATTTCCGGTTGGATACGCGCCTTAATGCAGCGTGTGGCAATGACATCAAAGGCCTGTGCTCCCACGTCTGCAATGCTACTCCAGGCCAAGTGTGTGGCGGCTCAGTTCTGAACTGCCTGCAGGTGCGCTGTACAGGGAGAGGGGGGTGGAACGTCAGGTGGGGCGTGAGGTTCAGGCGTGCATGTCATGTCTACATTACAGCAGGGAGCTTTTGCTCGCCATGCTGCATATACTCACTGGATACAGGCCCTGTCCTCTATGCTTTCGTCCAGAATTTGCTGTTTGGGCCGTGAATGCTTGCTTCACGACTGCTGGTTGAGGGTACCAGACTACTTGCTTCTGTGCATTTGTGTGGTAGGGTGTGGTGTGTGTGGGAAGTACTCATCAGGTTCTGGCTTTTATATGCAAGTGCGGGAGGGGGTTCACCAGCTGTTGGCTCATCCTTCTCCCTGCGTACATGTTTCTGTGCCGTGCAGGAGAAGCAGGACAACATCACGAACCAGGCTTGCAAAGACGAGGTGTTTTACTTTGAGCTTATGGAGGTCAAAGATTTCAGGAACGACGTGATACTTGGTGGGTCATAGTGCACTGGCTCTAGGTTAAAGGGGCGCACTGGCTGGAATACAGAAATTGTGTCTGCCTTGCTCTTGCAATTGATTGCGTGCCTACATATGTGCATATGTGTCAGTGCACCTTGCTCTCAATACACAAGTAGCAACCCTGCCACTTTCCAGTCAGACGCAATAACCTTCAAGTCTTCCTCTGAGTGATATTATGCCTGCAATCATTCTCATAATAGCAATGCTCGCTACATGTTTGCTGGTCAATGCTTCCTTGCCTTGCAGCCCAAGCCTGCCGCGCAGATGTCGAGGCTTTCTGCAGGGATGTTGAGCCGGGTGACGGCCGGGTGCACATTTGCCTCCGACAAAACAAGGACAAGCTGAGCGATCCGTGCCGCGCAGGTGTGGGTTCCTGGTTACATGTGAAACGTAACTTATTTGCTATGACATATGACTAATGATATAGTATGACTTGTGATTAATGATATAGTATGCAGTGTGCACTTCACGCAAACTCAGTTATCTAAAATGATCGACTGTAATTGCATGGTCTTCAGATCACGCAAACTTGTTGTTTATGCTTGACATGAACAAAAAATTGGCTGTATTTTGTATGCGTACAAAACATGCAGAGGAAACCAAGCTTGCCGCCATTGAATACTCAGACATTCGACTGGCCACAAAGATGAACGAATTGTGCTCAGAAGAAAAGGCTGTTTATTGTAAGGTATGTGCTTTTAAGGACCTTTTGTGGACATCAAGACATAACAAGCACTGGGCTTTGCACCGTCAAGGGGTGGGGCTGCCTGAAGACATCATCTTCTGACATTCCTTTTGGGTTTGTTTGCCCTAACAATGGTGGTTGCTGTTTTAGCTCAGGCTTAAAATGTGGTTTGCTCACGTTTTTCCTGTTGCTTTTGCTCTGCTTGCTTTTGCAAACTCGATTACCAAACACTGCTGTTCCGAAGGATGTCAAGCCTGGCAAGGGACGTGTCATTAGGTGCTTGTTGGACAGCATGGCAAAGCCTGACTTCGGTGCGTTTCATCTTTGCTACCCTTGCTTTTTGTACTGCTCGCATCAATTAAAGGAGTGTTGTCCTCATAGCTGCTATCTTTCTGTCTTTCTGCACTTGCAGGTACGGACTGCAAGGAAGAGCTGCAGAAAAGGGATGAGGCCATGAAAAGCGACATAAGGTGAGACTGAAAAAGGGTAGGAGTCAGGCTAAGCTAACACAGGCCAGGGCGCCTATCATCAAAGAAGAAAACGAAAACAGAGGGCATACCAGACTTGTTTCCTGCCTACATTTTGAGTACAAATAGCATACGGTTTGCCCATGCATCAAGTTTTGTGATTTCTTGATTGTATACATGTGCGCCTTTGCCTGACTTGCTCCAGATAATATCATAGATGAGGCAGTTCAGGGGGCACTAAGCAATCTCCCCATTATAACCCCATCATAATACTACCGTGTGTCCACGATCACTTCGGAATTCACATATTTGTTGGCCAAAAAAAGGACAATTTTCAGGAATTCTCAGAGCCCTTTCTGAGGCACTAAGTCAAAAAAATACTTTAACAATGGCCTCCAAGCGTGCCAGTGTGAACCCCTTGGCCCTTTTCTTGAAGCCCCATTCCCCAGCTGAGAGACTGGTTGCTCAGCAGAAAGACCATGAGAAGCTCTAGAGGGAGAGGCAGCTCAGGGAGCTGGCAGAGGAAGAGGCAAAGGCAAGGGGCGAGGCTGTGAAGAGGCCCGTGGGGCGCCCACGCAGCTCCAAGAACAAGCCTCCTCCTCTCACAGCTCCTTCAGGCCCTTCTTTTGGGGCATTTGCACAGATTGAGTGAAGATGGCAAGTGGGTAAGAGATGTTTGCTTCTCTGATTGACGGAAGTGCACGCTCAAGGTCTTATAGCTGTCGTTATCCCCATGCAGCAAGTGGGTAGTATGCCCAGCAGCCTTCCCAGCAGCAGCAGCAGCAGCAGCAGTGGGGTGCTCTCGAATTCACAAATGTATTCCCAGCAGAACCCTAGCGAAGTCCCTTTGAACTCAAAAATTGGTTCCCGGATCCCCTTACAAACAGAACGGAAGTTCACACACACACACACACACACACACACACACACACATAAACACACATACACACACTAATTGTTTTCTGTGTCACAAAATGATCGTGGACATACGGTTACCGTACTTAGAACGATTCTGACCCCCTCGCGGAGTGTCGGGAGCAGTTTAAATAGCCAAGTTACATACCTAAATTATAAAGGCCTCGCAAAGCTCGCACTGGGGTTAATCAATGCAACTGGGTTTTTTCATATCTCGCATTGGATACGCGCCTGTACGGTAATATAATCATTTCACACTAGCAATTGAGCAGGTGTCAACATGCCCATTTTGGAGTCGCAGTTGCCCCTTCTGCAAACGTGCTAGAAAGTGTTTTAAGCATCCCTGTCTACACTCTATTTTTATAGGTATGATAAAGAGGCGTCCCTGAAGTGCAAGGCAGACATAGACACCTTCTGCAAGGATGCAAGGACCAGCTTTCGGGGCGAAGCTGCTGTGCTGAAGTGCCTGCTGCACAACTTCCAAGAATTGCAGGCGAGTCTGCTAAAATGTATTTATAGAGAGCCGGCAGCAGCAGCCATTGTTCTTGACCGGATCAAACAGATTTAACATATAAACCTGTTACACATGCCTGCACAAGGAAGTAACACATCAGAACTACATCAGAATTGCATCAAAATTACATCAGAATTACATCAGATTCAACACATATCAGCCTGCTACACATGCCTGCACAAGGAATTAACTCGTCAAAATTACATCAGAATTAACACCTCAACCTGTTACACATGCCTGCACAAGGGAAGAAGAAACCAACAGAATGTTGTGGGTCGTAGGAATTTAGTAACGTTCAAACATACAACAGGCATGCTAGCATTTAGCACACACATGTGTTGCACGAGTTAATTTAAGTGCAAGTTCCTGAACACCATAGACATAAAACACGGGCCTTTGCTTGGTCTTAGCAGCAAAATGGACCCCTGTTTACCTCAGCATTATTCAAGCGAGCACAAGGAGGCAGCTACTTTACAATTAATAGCCGAGTTTGTGCCATTTTCCTTTTGCTTATCATGAGCAGCTTTGCAGCTCCGCAAATACTAAGTCAAGGGATGACACAGGGAGTGCTGATATGTATCGTACCTTCCTTTTTTTCCTTCTGCAGGAAGGCTGCCAGGCTGAGATGAGCAGGTCAGTTCGCATGGCACTCTGGGACTACAAACCCGACGCAGCCCTAACTTCCGCGTGTGATCAGGCAGTGACCGATTTGTGCCCTAAGGTGAGCCGCTTCTTGCTCTCTCTCTCTCTCTCTCTCTCTCTCTCTCTCTCTCTCTCTCTCTCTATATATATATAGTCTGTCTGTCTGTCTGTCTGTCTATCTATCTATCTATCTATCTTTCTTTCTCTTTATCTTACCACTTTATCTTCTCCCTCTTGCCTTTTTCCTACAGAGGGGAGAAAATGCATAAGCAACGCAAGCGTGCTTTGATTATGTTTAGGTATGCTGGAAAGGGAGGCAACCTACCTCGACTTTAACAAAACCCGTTTTTGTGGCTGTTCACAGAAAGCGCACACCCGGTCAGGAGCTGCCTTCACCATTGGTGTGGTGGGCAAGTGTCTCTCCAAGTCCGTGGTAGCGGGCAAAGTTATGGGATTGCAGTGCAAATCTCTTGTGATAGCAGCCGCACCTAAGGATGTGCGTGCCTATTACTCCACGGAGACTTCCAATGCGTTAATGCAAGCCATCAATGACATGCAAGCTGCAACAGGCATCGGTCCGTTACTGGTGGACGAGACGAGCAGCGTGACAGTGTCTGGGTGGCTGGCCTTGGCGTGTATCATCTCTTTGGTCGTGGTAAGTAAATGCATGTGTGTGCATGTGCTTCAGTGGGGTTGAGGGTAATGTGTGTTTGTAAATTTGTCCGTCTGATGGATACAGTATCAATAGTACATATAATGTCGAGAACAAAGACGTCAGCAATTGTCTTTGCCATATCAAAACTGCCTGCATTTAAGTCAAATTGAAACGTTTTATTTTTGCAATTCAAGCATTCAGATCCAAGCTTTTGCATCACCTCAAAAGGCGTAGTCTAAATAATACCAGAGGTGGACAAATCCTCCCAAAATGGGCATGTTTATTAAATGTTCCCCGCGCATGGGTCCCGTACCTTGCAAGCTTCAAGCTAGGCATTAAGATGTAGGCATCAAATGGCATCAAGATGGCCTTTCAAAAGCACTATTACGGGGCACATGCCTGGTAAGCCGCGGCGTGCACCCCACTTCTTACTACAAATTCTTCATACCAGATCACCCACTGCACCAATCTGGAATATTAATAATGGTATAGAATCCTTTTTATAACATAATATCATTGCAACAAAAATGAAAGCAAAAGGCTGAGTGGTTGGTGTTTTATGAGGATTTGAGCCATTTTCATGCATTTCCCCATGAAATCACCACATTAGGGTTTACATGCACCATGTGTGCTTAATCCAGTCTATCTCAGCACGCAAGGCGACCCATATAGAACTGGGCACATGCTCGGGTAGCTCTCAATGCCAGCTACAATTTGGTACTAAAATGGTGTCGGTCGGATGAGGTGGCTGTGTGTGGCTGTCTTCTGAATGCAAAAATGCACATTTTCAGGCATTTCCTCCGTTGACCCCCTCTGAAATAAATACTGTAATACCGTACAGGCGCGTAAACAATGTGATTTTTTAATAAAATCCCAATGCGAGCTATGCGAGGGGCACACAACTTAATAAATTTACCCAATGCGGCTTATGCGAGAGCCTTTGACCCTCTGAGCTGCAGGTGCACGTGCCTGTGCGCGCGTATGTGCGTGCGTGCGCATGTGCGTACGTTTGCGTACGTGCGTGTGTGTGCATCCGCAAATGTGTGTGTGCATGTGCATACGTGTGTGCGTTGTACGTGCGTGCGTGTGTATATGGTTGTGTACGTACGTGTGTGCATGCATTATGTTCTTAATCGTGCGTGTGTGTGTGCATGCGGGTGCGTGTGTGTGTGTGTGCGCGCGTGCGTCCGTGCGCGTGCGTGAGCATGTGTATACGTGCGCGTGTGTGTGCGCGCGTACGTGTGTGTGTGCGTATGTGCGTGCGTGTGCGTGCATGCCCATGTGAAGGGATTGAAGCCGCCCTTTCTCTTGGTGTCCTTCCTTCCCAAGAGAGGGCCAGCCTCCCAAGCTGTTTGTCCCCCATGGGGGCCTTAATGGGCGGCTTTCCCAACTTGTCCCCGTTCATGCTTAAAATAATGTGATTAACCCCAATGCGAGCTTTGCGAGGCCCTTGTAACTTTATTATTTAAACTGCTCCCGACACACCATGAGGGGGTCAGAACCATTCGTGGTATGCGGTAATATACCGCCTATACGGAAAACTTAAAAAGCAAGAATGACCTAAGAGAAAGCAAGCATGAACTAAGTCGTGACTCTTGCACAGCTGCATTTTAAATTCTACTTATATTACCAAATACTGCAAGCATTTCTACCCACATGTGTGCCAAGAGCAGAATTAGCTAAAAGAGCCTTGCATAGCTTACTTCGTTTCATAATGATAGGATCTGCAGGCGTCCTAGGTATACCTTGCATAACTTCCACTGAATCCATAGGTATTTTCCAGAATGTTCACTAATTTCAGGACCGCGGTAAAAGCACGTACACTTATACACACCTGCAGGTGATAGTGGGCTTGGTTGTATGGGGAGTGAAGCGCATGATAAGCACAGACAATCCTCATACGACCTATGTGGAAGTAAAGAATGGAGATAGCTAAGAGCAATGGCACAAAGGATGAGTGCAACAAGCATGCCTGTTTTCTGGTCGTTTTGCGATAAGTAATCACAGGAGCGGGCTTGTAGCACAGCCATCCACAGAAATTATGACTTGCTAAGTTATAGAATAAAATTGCTGCAGTCAACGTTGCTATTCTTTCGTGACGCAACAATGTACATGTTAATTTTTGGAGGAATTGGGTACCTTAATTGCAGGGATGAACAAGGAATATCAGTGTCGAGAGCCTTGCAGTGAGTATAGCACATTCGTGGTCTTTTGAACTATTTCGCTCTTTTGACGGGCGCACAAAGAAAAATTTTCTGGCATTTTCAAGTAGCTGTTGGTGCCCAACGTGTAAAAGAAAGAATACTACCAGGCAGTGAAAACCCCTCCCCATATTAGTTTAGTAAAAGAGCCACTTTGGTACCGGTTACCGTAACACTCCCCCACCACCAAAGGAAAATGAATAATTGAGGATCAGGAGGGATGAAAGCTTGACCTAAAACCGTCTTCTGATGAGAGTTGATTATAGTGCTGGAAAGAGCACGTCTGGTATGAACAAGTTCGGCAGCGAAATTGACAGAATGAACATGAAGCTTGGAAGCAAGTTTCTTAACTCTTTAAGGTAAGGTAAGGTTACATCACTAGATATGCCTCAAAGGGCATCTCAGCGGAAGCTTGGCAACGGTCTGAAACCACACCTGGCCAAACATAAGAAACAGTAGCTAGAGGAAACATGAAACAGATGTTTGTAGAAGAGAAAGTGTATAGAGAAAGAGAACGTTTGTTTTGAAGAAGCGCGAAGAGAAGCATCAAAGAATACGAGAATTCGAGAATTAGCTTTTCATATGTCTCAGGACGTGTAAGAAGCCTCAGTCAGGAAGAAGGAAACCAGAGGCTGAGAGTGCCTCACAAAAGCAGGAGTGCTAAGCAAGAGAGCAAGTGCAGCGGAGCAGAAGAGAGAACAAAGGACACATGCAGCCCCAATAACAGCACCTCTCTCTCCTCTTTAGCTGCCCACCCCACCAGCTCACCCAGCTACAGTAGACCAGTCCGATGCTGTCCTCCACAACTTGCCAATTGAAACCGTGAGCCAGGGCATGCCTCCTGGCCGCGAAGGGAGCCGGTGCCTCCTAACTCGCCAGGAGCAACTCTTTAAAAATCAAGACCCAGCTCCTTAAAAGGCTCCGCCCAGCAGTGTGCTCTACCTTGTAGATGGTGCCAGTGCCACCCACAAAAGGATGTTTGTGGAGGGAAATGGAGACTCCTTGAAATATGGTGCAGAGGCCTTTGTGCTGTTCCTGCTTGGTGCTAAGGTAAGGTCACATCGCTATATATGCCTCTGGGGGGCATCTGAGGGGAAGCTTGGAAAAAGCCTGAAACCAAACCAAAAAAAGCGCTAGAAAAAATCAAGGGGAAAGGGCTAGGTACTCAGCCACAAAAGATGCCGCCGCACCATATATATATCTGGTTGGTTCAAAAAAGTCCTCGAACGAGTTGGGCTATCTTCATGATATTGAGGTGGGAAGACCAACTGGCGGTGCTGTGTGCAAAGGCTGCTGGCAAGGTGTTAATGCGGACAGTCCAGCAAAATGTGCTCTTTATCGTGAACAGTGCCAGTCATAATTGCAAGAACACATCCTGAGCTTACACTAAGGCCTTCTATTCCTGTTATGACGCATTCTTTGGACCAGGAAGTTGTGACAAGAAAGGCGACAGCATTAAAGTGCAAGACTAAGATCATTGGAAGTATCCAAGAAGCGAAGGTAGAGAAGCAACACAGGCTTGTGATTTCTTTTTCTGTCATCCCATTAGCCAGGCAGGGACAATCCCCAAAAGTATACCAAATGTGTGGCTGTGATAAGTGTTCATAATCATGCTAGAATGATGAGTCTCATGGGTGTCAAAATGCATGTCAAGTTCTCTCCAGCCCCCAATGATATTTTTGCGCAGAATAAGCTCACTTTCTCAGATTTATAAACTCGTTGGATATCATCAGTTCTCTGCTTCAGCTGTAGAACTGGAGTTCTTGCGTAGTGAGCGTAGGCTGAGCGAGATCTGGCAGGCACTTTGCACAAAGTGCTGTGTACTCTCGTTTTAGGCATTCTTTTTATGCCTTACTTTTGCTCGGGTTGTTTTTCCTGCTTCCCCCCCAGCATGTGCTTTGACTTGTAAGTGTTCCCATCTGAGCTCACTTGGATCTGACTTACGGACTTGCCGCTTGCTTCTTTGCGTTGTTTTGCTTTTATGAGGGCCTGCAGCCCATTTTTGGTTCCAGCGTGTCTTTGGTTTTGATATCCCTCCACGGCAGCTTGGTGTAATGACGAAGCCTACAGCGAACTGTAGCATAGAGCTTGTGACATCCAAAAATTGCTGAGACACAGGGAAATCTTGGAGCGCGTGCAAAACCTGATAAGTCCATGCATCACTTCTGTTTGCAAGAAGAAGGTCAGCCCGCACAACTTTCTCAAGAGGAGGAGGGTCTGATGGGGGGACTGTTCCAGAATTGCATGATACATCTGAACCAAGAGGAAAAAATGGGCATCTGACCTGTTTCACAGAGCGCGCAGTGAGCATCAGTACTTTTCTTGACACGCAGGAGTCTTTTCAGGAAGCCATGATGCAGGACGTGTGCACGGGTGGTTTTTGAGGAATCATATGCCTGTCAGAGAAGAATTGGCTCACACTGGACAATCATACAGACCAGCTGTCAAAGCGAAGACCTGGAAAAGCCATAGCATGGCATGTTTTCTGTGCTTGATACCTTGCTGTCACCAATTCTGTAAACTCTGGCAATGGCAGACCTATGTTGTCTGCCATCTTCTCAGCAGCTGTGTGCATGCTTCCATCACAAGTAAGAAGAGTGGGCTAATTTCAAGGTATTTTAATTGAGTGACAAGTTCAAGAGGTGTGCTGTCGTACATGAAGGTGGAAATAGCATAAGTATTCGTCCTGTGTGTTTAGCTTAAATTAAGCAAAGCCCTTTGAAACGTGTGTAGTCATATAATCTGTCTAGTATATCTGCAGACTTTCCGCCGTGACTGAAGTGATAGCAGTGTCATCATCATAATCACAGTTAGACATCTGAACTGAGTGAAGGGCAGTGGCAGCACCTCTCTGCACACTCAAGATTATGTCCATGTCGTTGCTATACAGGGAGTACAGAAGGGGACTCAGAGGGTAGCCCTGTTTCAAGCTTCTGTTGAGTGCAACCTCCTCATTAGTGTTGTCGCCACTGATGAGAAGGTATAGGCATCCTGTTAATATGGATTGAACGATGTCCCTCAAATGCTGTGGAGTCATGATATTTTGCAAGTGTCTCCAAAGCTTCTCTCTTGGAACACTGTTGTAGGCAGCAAAAAGAAAAAGAAAAATAGAAAAAACTACGCAGGCAGTGAAAACCACTCCCCACATTAATTAATGAAAAGGAGCCACTTTGGTACTGAGTACCGTAAAGCTCCTCCACCGCAAAAAGGAAAGGAAAAATCAATGGGGATCAAGAGGGTTGCAGGCTTGGCCTGAAACCGGCTCCTGATGAGAGTTGATAATAGTACCGGAAAGGGCACGCCTGGTATGGACAAGTTTAGCAGCAAAGTTCACAGAGTGCACATGCATCTTGGAGGCAAGCTTCTTACTAACTCTTTGAGAATCGAGACCCAGTTCCTTGAAAGGCTTCAGAGTGTGAGTGTTGTAGATGGTGCCGCCCACACCCAGAAGGATGATGTGGAGAGTAACGAAGGCTCCTTGGAGAATGTTGCAAAGGTCTTTGTGCTGCCCCATTGCGGCGTTCAGCTGCTGGTTCTGAGGTCTGGTGTCCTCACAATACTTGATCTCGACAAGGTGGATGTCACGCCAAGGTTTGCTGAGGTCTTTAGGTCGATGCTGTCTGGGGTTGCTTGGTGGCTCTATTGGTGGCTGGCGGTGCTGCTGGGGTGCTCCCAGTCTCCCTCAATTGCCCCCTGCCACATCGAAGAACCCACCCCCCTACATTTGTTCGTTGTTTTTGTGTTTTTGCAGCGATGGGTTTAACCAGCACAAAATCTGGGCGGCTGGAGGTAAATTGTAGGCAGCAAAGAGGTCCAGAAAAGCAGGAGGCGTTCCTTCAGCAAGGGTCAAGGGACCAAATTGTGAGTCTGGTATATGATGTTCAGCAAAAGAAACCCAGTACGTCAACAATTCCCTGTCCACGTTTGCAAAATTTTATAGATACAGCCTTGATTATAGCCAGCAAACAATAACTTTTGGGAGAGCGACGTACTTGCTTGGACCTTTCTTGTGCAGACCTTTTTAGGACCTTTCTTCTGCACAGCGCTAAATTGGTTCTGAAGTCTAGTGTCCTCATGCTGATATTTGGGTCGGTCCCTCATTTGCTTACTGTCTAGTGTCCTTATGCTAAGACCTTTAGATCTATCCCTCATTTGCTTTCTGCCATTCAAAGTATCCACACCCCTCTGTTATTAGCAGCCCGTTACGCAAATGAATGAAATTTGATCACTGAAAGACACAGCCACTTAGCATGCAGCATGATCATGAAAGCAATCAACAAAACGGGCTCCCTCCTAGGAGCCTGCGCTTCCGTCTTTAGCTGACATAGGCAGCAGCAAACAGCTGGCTAATTTTTTTATTTATACGTAAGGGGTGATAACACAAGCATAGATTAAGGAAACGGAGACGGAGCTGTCGGAAAGCCAAGTACTTTACCATGCAGATTCAAACCCACTATCGTCCCGAAGAGTCTTGCTTGACCACGCACGGGCCACTAAGCTTTCAGGGCAGTTACCCAGCAGCTGGCTACTAGTATGCAAAATATTCAGATTTTTGATAAGGGTCTGGTCGTTGTCACGGACTGGGGTTCTTGCACCCTCTTTGCCTGAAGGAAGCAAGTGGAGAGGTGAGACTTTCATCATTGCTCATTTCTGATGATCAAGGATCATCATTCAGCAGCAGATGACCGGGAGCAGGCGGCATGCATCATGGAGTTGCGTCAGGAGGATAAAATAGACGAAATCTAGCAACATAATTGAATGAAAGTTTAAGAAAGAAAGTTGAGCACTAATCATCTCAAACCCAACCTTTAGCACTAAACTCAGATCCAGGGAGTGACACAGATGGGCGGTGCCACACAAGGTTGATATTCGCCTCTTTATGAAATGAGAAATCCAGGCAGGTAGTTCAAGGCCAACCCCCCAAAGCAAACACGGCCTTTTTTGCTATTCCCTTGCGGCATTGTGAGGGTTTCTAACAAAAATAGTAATCAGCGGTTTTATCAGCTCATCAGCCGTCAGAATCAGGCTTATGCACAAAGGAGCATTGGGGCCCTGACTCAGTAATACCACGGTCACCACTGACAACCAATACGCTGCTAAGTGATTCCAAATGCATCTTCTTCACTAATTCAATAAAACAATGGACGCTACTTAATACGTTAAAGCCAGTAAGCCTACATCCAATGCTCTTGTTACCTGTCAGAAAGTGTTGCAAGTTGCAAGATAAATGTTTTCCCACACAACAAGGAAGAACGACCTCCTCCTCTCAGCTCGGACCCCTTTCTTCACGATACCAGTAACTTATAAGGGCCACACTCGTGAACACAACTAAGCCAGCAGAGAACACAGTTCGCTCTGTAAACCGGGACTCTCGCTGACTTATCCTCACAAGGGGTGTGCTGGTAGGCCAATCTGACTCCGTCCACAATGGTTCAGCCGGCCAGTTCAAGGCCTGGTTCCAAGGCTCAGACCTATTTGTGATTTCAAACCTGAGTAAGGAGCAGAATGAGTTGCTTAAATTGGGAGCCTAGATTGTGGTAAGCAAGAAGGCAGAGCTTGCAACTCACTTGACACTGCCGGCGTCACTTGGGGTGAATGTGAGGGCGGATGGCATTGATAGTGCATAGCGCACAGTGGTGCGAATGCAACGTCCCAACTGGGGTTTACTGTTGCGCAATCCTCCTTTCCAGCCAATACACTCCTGTAGATTAAGAAGAATTGTCGACATTGCCTTGAACCAGGAAAAACTGAGCAAACTTCACAGCAACTAGTGCATATTACATGTTGCTGCACGAACGTGCCTGTGGACTAATTTCAAATTGAAAAGGCACGTTTGAGCTAAAATTGAGAGACAAGTGACATTCTGGATAATTCCACTCACCATGCCAGCTGGACATTGCTGCGAGGCAAACGCGCAGTCTTGCGTCTCTTCTTTGTCCAGCTTGCTGCCAGACATCTGGCCCATCAGGTTCCACAGAAATCTGCAGCAGGGTCGGAGGAGCAAAGCAATGATGGTGAAAGCAAAACTCTTGCAAAAAACACTAACAGCCAAAAATACTGAGCTTTCAGTTGTACTAGTGCCTGAGTTCTTTGATTGGTAGGTAGGTGGAACTATCTTCTAAGGGCAGAAGTGCTTCTTGCACCATGTGCCTCTTAGTACCTGTAGATGTTTTTCTTGTAGAAAGGATTCTGAGGATGCGGGTGGATATAGCTGAGCACTCCAATGTAGTGGTTGACTGCGTAAGACGCCTCGTCCCCAATGATCTGTGCATGGAAGACAAGCGGGAGAAAGCTAAGCGGAAAGAAGTGGCATGTGCACTGAGTACTGTTACAAGACTGCAAAGGCTGGCTGGTAATGAGAGCAATGACATAAGCGACGAGCATGTAGTTGGTAACGATGTGAACAGGGGCTTGCCTGGTAGTCTGGAGTTAGCAACTGCTTTGCTAAGGGGCAGCCCAAACCAGGAGCATCCATGAAAAGGCACTCTGAGAGTGCCGCACCGAATGTTTCCACCCTTGTTGCGTTAACCTGCAGAAACGAAGCTGATTGAAATAGCTCAAGCCTTGATGATAATGAGCGCAATGATGTATGTATAACAAGGAAATGGAGGCCGGAGACAGGACAGCACCAATAAACCATTTGATATCCTAACTCTTGTAAGGGCACGTCAGCTCAATAAATTGTGCGCCAGAAAGAACCAAGGCTCATGAAAATCCCGCCCGTATACGTGCCCCTTTCAGTATTTAGATCAGCAAACGGCACAGCCTACCTTGAGTGGGGGAATTGGGGAGACCGACCCTTTGGAGGCAATTGCATGAAGAGCAGTGGCTAAGCTTGAAGCGGTTGCCACTAGGGCAGGCAGGGAGACAGTGCTTGCATTGTCATAGGATCCGCCATGGTAGTAGGGGTTGGTGTACTGCCTGTTACAGGTCATCCACATTCTTTTTTGGGTCGAGACAATTGAGATGGCAGAAAAGGCTGGATGCATGGGTGTTAAGGGCAAGCACACGCTTGTCAGCAGTGCTGAACGCGGCAAAGGCGTGCACGAAGGAGGAAAAAAAGGAATGCGTGGGCAGCATGAACCCCCACTCCTGACATCAATTAACAATAGAGATTCATTTGGGACGAGGACTGAAAGCCTCTTAAACTTTGACGTGTGGGCCGTAAACTCCAAAAAGGTTCCAGACAAGGCTCTTCATTTCGTCCTCCACTGCTTTTTCTTGACACCCAGCAACCTACCACTGAATTGAATGGTGAAGAGTTGCGATGCCTTAAGAGCAGAGGGTACAGGCAGGCAACATGCCTGCTCAGACCTCACTTTCAATCATGCCCAACTTAATTCTGCACACGATTACCTGTCAAACTCTGACACAAACATCCCAGCGATCGAGGGCTTGGCCCTCAAGAATGAGAACAGGGAAGAGGGGGGCAAGCCTGGGTTGGCTGCATTAGCAGCCTCCACATCAACACCAGAAGCATCAGGTGTGACACGGCTAGCACTCTGCATCTCGTGTACAAGCTGCGCACAGAACCGAGGGCAGGTGCAAGACGCAGGTTTCATTGGAGAGGAGAGCAAAGAAAATGAGAGTGTGTGCTGTATGTCGCGGCACACAAGGTGGCCAGGGGCAGCCCTCCACTTTCCCATGAGTGCTTATTTCTCGTGACACCTGAGGTGTCTCCTTTTTCATACACTCATATTACTAATAGTACCATATAACTTGGGTCACCTGCCTTCACAGACAATCTCACCTGCGAGGCGTCTCCCCATTTTCCACCCGATTTCTGAGTGTGAGCGTACAGCTTTGTGAGGTTCTTCTTCGCATCAAATGCACGGCCCACTTCGCCCACTTCAATGACCTGAAAGCGATCAGCGGCAGAATAGATGAAGGGGGATGAGTAAAGATCCCAAGCTACAAATTGGACAGGGATGATGTTTATGTTGCCTTGAAATTCAAGTATATCGATGTGTGGTGGACCTTGCATGTTGACCTCCCGTGACCAACAACGACAACAATAAGCAAAAGCGATTCCAAAGCTAGGCTGCCAGAAAAAGGAACTCGCAAGTCGTGCGTATGGGAGAGCTCAGATCCCTTGAATTTCACCTGGTCTATGTCATCGAGCTGCAGACCTGCCACGTAGGCAGAAGCAGGGTCCTGACCTTGCGCCGAGGGAGGGTCAATGCTGGCCTTGTGCATGTCCCACAAGAGCCTCCTGGAGCCCATGTACCCCCATGGCTCACCTGCTAGACCCACAAACACAAGCTGCCGGCTACCAGCCGCGTGAAAATGTACAGGAGTGCAAGGGTGAATGTGAGTGTGTGAGAGTCTGAATAAGCATGAGTATGAGTGTGTGTGTGTGTGTGTGGGGGGGGGGGGGGTTGATGAGGCGCTTGTTGAGAGTTGCGAGATAAGTGTGACGACACAGCGGGATAGCCATTTGCTGTAGAATGCAAGCAAAAGCCACCCACGTGTAAAGGCTTGCAGCCCCCTCATCTGCAAGGATGCGCATTGCCATGAGCATAGAAACGAGGCCAGAGAGGGGGGAGTCCGCTGCCTGCCAATGTAAAAAAGATGACCAACAAATGTGCATTCATGTGAATTTGCGCGCATGTGTCTGAATGTATGTGTGTTAAATGTTTGTGTCTGTGGCTTTGCCTGTAACCTCTGTAACCTCTGTAGTGTGTCTGTGTGTTCAGTGTGTGTGCAAGACTGCTTCAGTCGTGCTTTAGTGCGGTGGGACAGCTTGTAACATAGACAGAGTACTTAGTACGATAGCGTCGTAGCAATTTAAACCAGCACGGTCTGGCCAGCTTCCACCAAGCAACGCTGGCTCTGTCGTTAAATTTTCTTCCCATCTTGCTTAAATCGTTCAGTCATACATAAGTTTAGAAAAAGGGACTTACAACTGATCAGACAAAACGCTCTGACTTTTTGCACGCACACCTCTTGTGCACCCTAATCCTCTTGTACTTCCTTATCCAAGCACTCACACCTAAGTGTCATCTTAAAGAGGCCATTTGCAGTCAAGAAAGATTACGTCCATGCATTCCTACCTGCACGTCATCATGAAACAGGCCGTCAGTGTCCATCTGCGCGGTGACCAATGTGACTGGAAGCCCACTCCGTATTGGCAGCCTGCACCAAACAACAGAAATTGGGTTGCACAAGTTGTAATCTCTATTTTTGAGGGGCAAAAGGGAAACAAGAGGACATGTGCTGCCTTGTCCGCACAGGCATTCACGTGGAATTGTACATTATGGCAAAGCCCCAGTCAGGGGCGAAGAGCCTCCAAGTGCGCCCACCTCCTACCAAAGCTCACGTATGGCCATCCAGCCTTACCCAAGCCACCCCCCAACCTTGAACTTTGTCTAGCCTCCGAAATAAATTTCTGCTTAAAGCTGGGGAGCCAGGGTGAGCTAGTAAAGTTTAACAACCTGGATTTGAAGCTTTGATGAAGGCTTGGCGAAATTACAACACAGCAGTAAGCCCACTTCTTGCGCTTAAAACATATGCGGTCCTTCTTGATGGCAAATAAAAACAAAGCAGCTCTTAAGTGTGGCAGGCTGGGGTGGTGTGAGGTGTTTGTGAGAGCAAATTCATAGGCCAGGAAATTTGACCGCAACCCAAGCTTTGCAGGATACATTTGCACATGCTTCCAGACTAGAGTTTCAAGGAACATGGCTAAGGGCGTGCCCATCAGATATGAAACCAGTACGACAAATGGCACAAACAAAAACTGACCTACCAGTTCAATAGGTAAATGAACGATGATGGACTTGTGAGCGGTGCTTCTTGGCATGGTCAGTTCAATGCCAGCCGGTGCTTGCACACACAGTAACAACATACACACACACTCGGGCACGCGCACACACGTACACAGATAGATGCAACACACAAATGCGTGGTCACACATAAACACACATATCCACACACTCCCAAGCACATTGAAAAGTTCAGACAATTAAGACATAGAGGTTGCAAATGGGTCACGCGTTAAAAGAGGTGTAAAGTTAAAGAGTTGTTGAGTTGTAAAGTGCGTTTGAAATGGAAAGTTGTAAAGCGTGTTGTGAAGTTAACGAGTTGTAGTTAACGAGGGTTGTAAAGCATGCCCATTACATTAAAAGAGCGTCATGTTTGTGAAGAGTGACATTCTGCGTTGTAAAGCATGCCCATTATGTGCCATGGCCAGCCCCTTTTCAGCAGGGTTCTTTCACCTAGAAACAGAACCACCAATTTCATTAAAATCCAAAGCAACAGAAGCACTAGAGTAACAGCACAAGTAATGAGAAACAGGGTAGGGGAGTTATTCCAGTCAAGCCAACGTTATGTCTTCATTGGTGCCATGAACGCATCGACCTTGCACAGCCCTGATCCACGCACTCACTCAGCCCACCAAAAATATCAAGAACTAACTTCATCTGTGGACCTACCATCTAGATTAATGATGCTTTGCAAATCGGCGTAAGCACCGACGGTGCCAAGCAGCAAATATGGCTTGTGTAAAGGCTCGCCCACCTACCCGCTTGTCTTATTAAAAGGTAGGGGCGGCATAGCTGCCCACACGTTGAACCCGCCCAAGGGCTTGCAAAAGCCCATACGTAGGCAAGCGCTGGAGTTGGCTTGTGTGTTTGCCGTCATGGACAGCTCAACCTCAGCCCAGTGGCTGGCACCCCCATAATTCTGTCGAGGCGTGTCAAGGTTGTGTGGAAGGTGTGGAATCTTTGGTCGATAGAACAGGAGGTAGGTTGTGTATAAGGAGTGGGCGGGTGGGTGTGGGGAAATGATCTTTGGTCGATAGAACAGGAGTAGGTTGTGTATAAGGAGTGGGCGGGTGGGTGTGGGAAAAATGAACAATAGGTCTGTGTCTGCTCAGAAAGGGTGAACAGAAGTAGGGTTTCAAGCGAGAACTGGAGCCGTACTTGTTCCTCGCAATTCATTTTGTCCTGCACCACGCAGCGAATTAAATCATCACCACACTCCTCTCCATTAACTGACCATAGTGGGTTTCCATTCAACAATCTCCACCGTCTTTATATGACGGCCCAAAGGGTGTTATATCCTAGGTCCGAGTGCTCTGTTCTAGTCTGCCAACTGAGTTGACGCAATACAGAAGCAAGCCCTGGGGGCCAGCAGCAAATGGAAAACTCATTTTCTAACTACATAACACCTCGCAATCACATTATTAATGCCTCCCATCTGCATTTACCCTGCCGTTCTCCCATCAGACCCCAAGCGCCACTCACTGCACTCGGCAAAAGACGCACACATGGAACAGACCCACATTTTTGTGGTTCTCCTCCGCCCTTCTCTTCGCATCGCCCGCCATAGTGCCCTTGATCTTGAACACAGGCACGGGAAGAAACCCTAGGCTGGACCCAGAGCCAAAGGGGTTCCACACGTATGCTGCCCGGAATCCAGTACCCCCTGGTGCTTGTTTCCCTTGCGGCTGGCTGTAGGGTGCCCACTCAGCACCCCCGGGGAACTGGAGGGCGGAGGAGTCGTTGTGGGGCTGCGGGTCTCCTTCTGTGCAAACCACAAATACAAAGGATCACAATGACAGAGCACTAGCTTTCAGTGCCAGCCATTTAAGGTCACGTCAATAAGCAACCAGGCTACCTTAGAACCAACAAACCGGCAGCCGATCGGAGCCCGGTTAGGTCTCTGTTGGCTGTAATACACTCTACACCCCGCACAAAACGCACCCCAAGTGTGATCACCTGCTGTGCTAATGTGCGCACACCTTCTTGAACGACCAGCACAGCCTTGAGGTGCTGCAGCAAGCTACCCCCGTTTTGGTCCTGCTGCTGCTGCTGCTCTTGGTACAGTTGTTGTAGATGCACAAGGAACGGCTGAGCCTCAAAGGCAGCCACCAGCACAGCACGGGGCTCTGCATATGGGTGTGTGAGGGTGGAAGGTAGGAAGAGGAGGAATGCTCTACGTGATGTAAGGGGAAGGGACATGCTCTGGATGAAGCAACCGAAACGGAATCTCAATTGAGGATTCTTAAGTTTATGCCATTGCATACACACCTGCCGTACTTAGTAGTCAATAAGAAGTATTGGCAAAAGGATAAAAGGGACACCGAGCCTGAGATTCGTACCTTTGAGGGGCAGCTTCAAATGTTTCAACAGTACAAGGGGTGCTTGCTCAGCTGGGCCTGCACGCAAAGACAACGTTACGTTTGATTGTGTGCAACTAAGTGTGTATGTGTGTTTATGTGTGTATGCGTGAGTATGTGTGTGTGCGTGTGTGTGTTTGTGTGTGTGTGTGTGTGTGTGTGTGTGTGTGTGTGTGTGTGTGTGCAAGCACGTATACATGCTCACCTGTCGAGCCCGTCTTGCCGGTTGCATTCAAAAGAAGGTAGCATCCTCCGACGTGACGCTGCTCTCGGTACATGGCATCCCATGTGCTCCGTGTAGAATTTGGGACACCCAGCTGCGCACTGGTGCACCTCCCAAACAGAGCCTGGTGCACGCAGCAAAGCTGCAGCAAAACAAATACCCAGGGCCACATTCATTCACTCGTTTCCTCTTGCTGCTTTACAAAGGAAATCTTCTCAATCAGTTTTATTATAACTTTCTTTAAAAAATATGCATTTGCAGCAGACAGCACGCAGCTCATGCAGGCCACACAGCAGACAGGGGTACCTCTTTAAGGAAAGGAAGTCTGTCCGGTGCACGGTCCACAATCAGCAGGTGAGAGAAAGTGTAATCACGTAAAGGTTGATCTTTACTTCAAGCCCTTGGTGCTGCCTTGCATCTCCTCGTATATGAACAAGCAGCGTGGACCGTACCAGGCTCCTTCAGCACTCAAATCTTTAGGGGAGGGCTTACGGGTAGGCCCAGCAATCGCTGCAGCCATTGGCCTGCTGTTGTGCCCACCTGATGCACTTGGCATTTTGATTGCTCCCAACGCGAAAATTGCGAGGACGCCTGAGGCCGCTCTGCGGCGTTCAATCCCTGCTTCAAACGAAATGGTGAGGTGAAGCGAGTTGCCTCTCTATTGAATTAGCACACACACGTACATTAAGACACAATGCACATACACAATCACACACACACACACACACACACACACTTAAGCACATGCGTGTGCGCATGCGCAATATTGTAAAAATGTGCACAAATAGGGCACATGCACACTTGCTGACATATGTACTTTACACAACACAACACATAAACACAGACCTATGCAACTCATAAATGTACACCAAGTCTTTAAAAAGGTTTTAGTACATCATGTTGATACTACTAACTCCTTGAAATGTCACAGGTCAAAGACATCCAGCGTTCTCTGGAAGACATCACCTACCTGCTGCGCATCCCACAGCGCAAGCCTTACGGCTCAATGGCTAAAGACGTCAGTGCAGCATTGGCACACTTTGCACCAGAACAGCGGCCAAAGCTTTTGGACGGGGTGCCACAGAAAGATCAGGCGCAGGTACGTCTTAAGATCATTCCTGAGCATCGTGGAAAAAGGGGGGATTGGAAGGAAGGTTTTAAGACAGTCAAGACCCTGTTCAACAAACGGGGTAGGAAGGAATTTACCTTGCTCCTACACTTTTTCTGCCTAAAAGCATGAGCTAGGGTTAGTACGCACATCTGTGTCGCCTTTCACATTCACTGCCACAAAACGCCCACGTTGCACTTTCATGTCACAGGCTGAAGATATTGTCTCCTCGCTCTACAGCACGCTTAAGCAAGTAGAGCTTGCAGTCAGCACACAGCAGTCCGATTTTGTGGGTGTGCGCACAAACAGCAGCCTCCAGTTGACCGCCCAACTGGAGCTGCTGCAAACCCCAGGTCTCCCATTTATTCTTCCAAAGGTGAGGAGGAGTGCGCTATTGATCCTGTCTGACTGCTCGTCTGCTGACACTGCCGCTGCTCATTGAATAGAGTTGGCCGGCAAGCAGACTAAGTGTTGAATTAGTTGTATGTAAGTTCAAAACAGTGGGCTCTCGCTTTCATAATGCTCCTTACAGCCGCAAATGAATGTCAACACATTCATACACATGCACACACAACACAAAAACACTTACACATATCCAGAAGCTTGATTTTAGCCCTACCAACTGCCAAAGTTGTGTTTGCTCCCATGTTATATTAACCATCATGTGCTTAAGTAGCAATTGCAAGTGCTGTGTGCCTCTGTACAACGCCTGTTTTGATACATACACCTTTGCAAGTCTGCATGAGCAGTGGAACTATTTTTGCTGTCGACCAACAGGAAAAGGAAGAGTTCTGGCAGTGAATGACCACTCATTCCCAATGCTTAAGAAATGGAGCCACTTTGGCACCAAGTACTGTGAAAGTTCTCCACAACAGACAAGTAATTGAAGGGGTGCAGGCTTTTCCTCATCGGCTCTTGATGAGATTAAAGCAGTACGAGAAGGGGCAAGTCTGTGGAATGGACAAGTTTAGCAGCATCCCTGAATGAGTGTACAAGGAGCCTTCTAGACTATTTGAAAAGCAAGATTTATGTCCTTGAAAGGACAGTACGGGTGTTGTAGATGGTACCACCCGTACCAAACTGATGGTGAGAGGAGGACAGGAGGCTTCTAGGCCTTCGCGGCATTCAGCTGGTTTTGGTGTCTGGTTTCCTCACAGTTTTTGATATCAATGAGGTCGATATCACACTGAAGTCTTCTGAACTTTTTTTTACACAGGACACCCTTGGTTTGACAAACTAGGTCATGCACTACAACCAAATAAGGTGTTGCAGCCCAATCAGCCTGCATTATTTTGTCAGCACCAGGATATAGGCAGCATGGTTGAGCAGCACATTGTTTGCAACAATGTTTGTACTATTTAGCAACGACTTGGCAACCCTGATTGAAACCTAGGAGTACGCAAACCTTCCTCGCCTGGCTGGCCGGAGCGTTGTAGAGTTTCAAGTTGAACAGAAGGATGGAGCGCTTGCATTTGTGGACTCTTTGAATGGGGGTTTGTCGAGCACGGGGATTATCCAGGTGAGAGCTTGATCCTATTTCTATATAAGGCACAGACATTTCTCACTTAAAATAATCATTTTGTGTTTTAAAGAGCTTACATATATCTGCCAAGGCATTGCAGTTTCCTGTCCAATATCCTGTACATGCACTTGCTCGGGTTCAAGCCGACAGTGCACTATCCGCCACTTAACTCACCCTCACATCGGTGTCAGGTTACTGCGGACGGCTATGCTGCACCCCTCAGTGCAGGCAATTTTGTGGCAAATGTGCTCGATGGAGCTTATGATGGAAGGTAGGTGTCCTTTTTCAAACTCCTGGTCGTGCCATTCAAGCAGCACTTATTGTTTAGTTTAGTTTAGTTTGAATTACAAAGGCCTCCAGCCTGGCATGGCTGCTCAATTTATAGGTCCCAACAAATAAATCAATCTTAGCTTATTGTTTAGTTATTGCTTAGTTGAGTGTAATGATCTTGTCGTGCATCAGTTGCATTGCTTGGGACGACACAGAACAAAGTTTGTCGCCTGGTGAATGAAAATCTCACGTCATTCAAGCTCTTGGTGTAGCAGCATGTACCTTGCATCTTAATCCCAACGCAGGCTTAATGGCACGCTTGCAAACAAATCTTCTGCATGTCTTGGGAGGGTTGCAATTGCTTCCCTGTTTCACGGTCTCATGTCATGAGTCATTGGCTGATCCCTTGTGTGTCCTATGTAAATGCAGAGTGCTTGTGTGTCCTACTTCGATGCAGAGTGCTTATGTGTTCTATGTAAATGCAGAGTGCTTGAAGAAGGGCCAGTCACGGTAACAATGCCATCCCCACCCACTGTACAGCACCCACCAATTCCCTTGGAAGTCTTCCCAATCGGAGAGTATGCACCACTTTATCGCCTCCCTCTTGACATTCAGGTAGCCTTGCAAATGTGTTACTGCTTTTTGCAAATGCAGCGCCCTGTGCATGGAATGTAGACACAACTTATTCCAATTGCTGTTCTCCATGACATTGTTTGGGACTGGCATCGGTTCCATTTGTTTAATGACCAAGCATGTGTATCCTGCCAGTCTGCAACTCCTCCCATTTTCTGAGCCCGGTCTGACTCAATCACACAGGGTGGCGAGCTGCCAATGTTGCCGCTGTCTATACCTGGAGCCGTGAGCTTTGCTCACATTCCTGAGAGCGACTCATATCTGTCTGGCGACTCCTTTTTTATGTACAGGTGAGCAAGAGGGTACAACTAACATAACTTCAATTCACTTTTGGGCGCCACGTGTCATTTCAAATTAGAATGACACATTTGTAATCCTGACGTTAAGAGCTATCCGATGATAATGTACCATATACTTGGGTTGATTTGAGGGAGGGGGGAGGGTCAGGAGGGTCGACTTCTTGGGCCTCCCCCTCCTGAAAATGTATGGGACATTTCCTCAAAATATAAATGATGCATTTGGATTTTCGAGCTCAAGCCCTGTCAATTGGCATCCTGTTTGTGGAAATTGAATGGAAGGGGAAATACGTGTGCTGCTAGACGCTACTGCCTAATCACATGGGTTTAGGCCGCATGCTGATTGAAGAGACAAACTTGCCTCATATATTTAGGGTTGGCCAGAACCCTATGTACACATTTCATAATACCGTACATATGAACGTTTTCCTGCTACAATTACCGTATATAGATGGTTCTGGCCAACCCTACATACCCTACATAGCTTTCCAAATGCACAGGATGCATCCTAAGCAACATTAATCTGGGTAGAATGAAGGTAAGATGGGAGAAACCCTACCCTTCTTCTAGCCACTTTTCTGGTGCTCTGTGCGTGAACACATCAACACGGTTCTTGCCCAATAGCTTGTTATCAACACACTTTTTGCTAAAGCTGAACATGCATACGGTGATGCAGATTAAGGAAAGGTGAAATATGGCATTCTGTTTTTATAGTATGCTTGGGGGGCGGGAAAGGGGGTTGGGTGGGGTGGGGGTCAGAGGGGTCCATCCCAAAATTCACACGTGGCATTCATCATAAATGTTGGACCCTAGGACACGAGGTGTCTAGGGCTTATGGATTGTTAGAGAAACTGAGAGCCTTATAGCTTAGAAAGTTTCCCTTTTAGCTTACAAATTTTCATTAGCCAAATCGAGTAAGAAGCTCATGCTGAGAAGGATGGTGCTTTCCGATTGTTGAACAGTGCCCTGGTTGGAGAGAGGCACCAATTTTTCTGAGTTCCTGGACATAAGAATTAGATTAATGGAAAGAAGTCTATATTTTAAGACATACTGGGCCTTAACGCCTCAAATGGTGATGCCGCGAAATGCAAATCCGTTTCCCGAGCGGAGTCATGTTGCTGCATTTTCGCAATGAGTAGATAGCTAAACTTAATATCGCTGGAGCACAATTGCATTCCGGCCACTTGCCGTTGTGATGACGCGTCGCGCGGAGAGGGCACTACCGGAGAGACTCAGAGTTGCAAAGTCTCAGCCCCGTAGAGCCGTCCTTTACTACAGGCACAGGGCGGCCATCTTACTTGCTTTGCACTTTCTTTGCATGCATGACAGTGGGCACACATCAGGTCAAACACAGGATCTTGAGGATCTTGAGGATGCAGGTTATCATTGAGCACCAGCATTGGGCAAACGCACAGCTCATGCATTTGCACACGCAAGACTAGCTGGGATGAGCAGGGACCTAGTTCCAAGAGCCTTCTCTTTGCACACAACTCTGCTTAGGGCAGCCAGAATTTCCAGGCATAGGTATAGGAGACCATGCCAATTGGAAATTCAATAAAGGGCAAGAAAGCCCTTGCTCATCGCAGACTTTTGGCTGTCACGACCAGTTATGGTACCAGCTTAAGCATGGATTGCTAGTATGGGCTATGGTTCCAAGGTCTTTGACCAGTCCTAGAGACCCCAAGCACAGCGCCAGAATAAGCTATGTAAATCGAATGGACCTAGGGTCCCCAAGCGCCACTATTATTTCAGCCCCCTTGAGGCTTGAGGTGAGCAATATTTGTGTGTGTGCAGAAAGCAGAGCAAAGAATGTGTCTGACATTCTCTGGCTTATCACTTACCAATAGCAGTTTTGATGATGTTGCAAGTTTACAAATTTTCTCGTCCTGCAGGTTCAGCAAAAACCAGGCAGGGCTTGGAGGCATGGCTTTTGACGAAGGGACGTTTGGTGTTTTCGGATATGTTACTAAGGTAAGAGAGGAGAGCAGTGGCTTAAGTGCAAGAGTTGGAGTAAAAAACACCCTCAGATCTTGTCTTTCTTTTTTCAAGTACACAACTTCCAGTGGCTTCTTCATATTGTCGACATTTTTGTCTTCAGGGTCTGGACGTGATGTACAGTTTGCGCAACGGGGCAACAATTACCAACGTCAAGGTCGTGTCGGGTGCTGACAAATTAATACGCCCGACAGCGCCAGCCCCCCCTGCACAGTAGCAATTGGCAATCGGGAATTCTCAAATTCGTGAAAAAGGCTTACCTAAGACTCTATATTGTTGTCTTGTGACTTGGTTTTTAGGGACCGGTTGAATTAGTTCGATAGAAACCTGTGTTGAGTCAATGGGAATCACTTTAATAAGTTGAACATGAAATGCACCCTTTTTTAATTTCTGGTGTGTCAGAGAAAGTTTCTTCCTTTGTCCCTAATAGTTTTTCTTGAAACATAGCCTTTGTAAAAACACCGTGTGCATTGTACGGTTCTAGATAGCTGTTTAATGTTATCTTACTAAAACCTTACAAGGATGCATGGTGTCCATTGCTGAACGAGTTAATAGTTGCACAACTGCAATGTTCAAAAGTTTGGAGCTGGTGAGATCATGTTGGATGCATTTCAATTCGCTTTATGGGAACTCTTGTGCAGTCCCCAAATAAAGCTTGCTTTGGCAACTTGCCAACACGGCTTGAATCAACCAGAGATTAACTGCAGTTGTTTTTAAGTTGATTGCCGGTTAATCCAACAACATATCAACGGCGGTAGATTTAACCGAACCAACATAATAAGCGTGAGTTGAATCGACCAACAACCACGTTTCTGGTTAATTCAAACAGCAATAAACAGCCTTGACTTTTCCTACGAAGTGGGCATGTCCCCAAAAATATTTCAATAATGCACAAAACGAAACAAAAAAGTAGTTCTTGAAGACTTCCGGCGCTTTGAAAGGCAAGGAGGGAGGACATTAGGGGGATCGAATTGCTCCAACCCTCCTAGCTACGATGTGCTAATCCTATTGCTAGTAAGTTGTTAGTTTTCTTACTCAAAGAAGACAATTAAATGGTAGACACCGACTCCTCATACACATCAGGGATAGTAAGTGTTGAAGGCTGGATAGCTCTTAGAAAGTTATCTCACTCGCTCAATCACGCGCAATTTGGCGGATCGGCTGCGCGGGTTATCCTTCAATTCCTCTTCACCTGCCACTACTGGCTTGCGAGTCACTAATTTGCAATTGGCCTGTGCCTCCAGCTGCGTGTGGGTAAAGTAACAGACTTGTCAGGGGTGCACTTTTTGCAGTTGAGGATGCTGACCAATGATGAAAAGAAAGCAGATTTGCGCATCAAACTAAGCCCGGTGCATCGCAAGTCATGAGAGCACAAAGACGAAACCTACTGAAACAAAGGTATTTTCTTTTCAGTACCTCGTCCAAAAACTCGTACTTTCCCGGCCCGTATGTGAGATGCTGTTGATCTGGAGTGGGCTTTCCAGACACACGTGAAAAGGCGTGCTTCACAGCACGATCCTCTAGGCTATGGAAGCTGATCACCGCAAGCCGCCCAAATGGAGCTAGAGCACCGATGGCAGCAGGAATAGCCTGGGAGGAGCGAGTAGGAAGAGCGCAGCTTGGTATAGACGTGTGCATGAATGAACTTCAAAGACCAGACATGAAAGCATTGCTGCTGTAACATAGTTACATGACATACGCGCTAATTAGGGAAGGGACACGAAAACATTAGACAGTCTTGTCCACTTTTAACCTTTGCTAGCTGCTCCAGTACACAGTGAGGTTTACCTACCTGCTCCAGTTTGTTTATCTCATCATTGACAGCAATACGTAAGGCCTGGAAGGGAGGAAAGGGGGTTTCACATAAGTGTTGGCATTTGAGTTAGAAGCATGCACAAGTAATGGCAATATCATGCTATGGAATGGAAATCGCCGCACAGGGATTGCTTGTAATCTTGACCTTGTACATAGCTGGAACGTATATCTGAAATAAAACTGTCTAGGATGAGTTCAACGATATTAGACTAGAAATGTCTAAAAAAAGCATACCTGGAAAGTGCGCGTCGCTGGGTGTATTGAAGCTTTGGCTTTCCTCTTTCCGGGGCCCCCTCCCCCTCCCCCCTTGGTTTGTAAGTGCGTGAAGCCTACAGCTTGAGCTAAATGCTGTGTAGTGCTTATGACTTCCCATTCTCTTGCTGTCACGATCCTGTGGGTGGTGGCAAAGCTACATCTCTTTTGTGCTGTATGGTGCCGTTGCAGCACAAAATCATGCAAGGTTTGTTCATGGGCAGTATAGTAAATAAGGAAAAACGAGATTTAACTCAATAGCAGGTCCTGGATGCCTTAGATGTCACAGTTGACGGACTTAAAACTGATAATGAAGTGTGAAACATCAAGATCACAGGCAATTTAAATAAACCCATTCGAGGCAAACTTGTAGGCCGTACTACTCACGTGTGCTGGAAGCGATGCTGAAATCATGAACTTGCTAACTAAGTGCTTAGATTGCAGAGGTGGTAAACATTATATACGCAAAAAGGCACTTGTACATGTGTCACACCTAAACTATTTTGCGCAGATTGCAAGGTAGCCGGCCAAAAATAGGAAGAAGTTGGGCACACATACGATGAGCAAGGCAGAGGTAAACCTAGGGCGGCAAACAATTTACCTTCGGGCTACTTGACGCCACATCTTTTCCTCTCCATAATCCCTAATAATGCGGCCCAGCTCGACCTCAGACCAAGTATTTACGACCTGTGAGCAAAAAAGGCAGGAGCTCAAGGCGAGTACGACGCTCTGTGACCTGGAAAAACACCGAACGCCTGTAGGAATTGTCACAAGATTGCAGAGCCACAAGCAAAAACTAGAACAAGTTCTTCACAATTGTGTAGTGCCACATGCCTGGCAGGAGCAGGAACTGTGCTAAGCAATGCGCTAGGAGGAAATAACTCAAACAGTATCTTCCCCCAAATACAGAACATGTGTAAATTACCTCCTCTGCACTCAGCCGGGCACAAGGATCCATGCGCATGTCCAAGGGACCATCCCTCAAGAAGCTGAACCCCCGCTCAGCGGTATCAATCTGCGGCAGTTGCAATGTCGCTATCAGCAAGCATCTGAAGCACAATTTCATAGCCAAAAAATTACAATTGCCTCTTTCAGACGAGCGCAGTCTGTTGCATAGCAATTTTGTGCACCAATATTCACTCGACATGAGCAGCATTGTACATCAATAAAAAGGAATTGTTTGAAGATTATCACGAGGCCTTATACAGATGCAGCCGTGCTGCCACGGCTTTGCTTCTTGGTAAGGGAGAAGGCATGGATTATGAAGGAAATTTTCCTCTTTGCAGCAACTTTTTTGCAGCCCTCAGCTCAACATGACCGCTTACACAGACAACTGTGCTGCACCAATGGCTGCAACGAGAAACCTCAGATGAACCACCGGCCATAAAAAGAAGCACACAGCTATGAGGGCTGAAACGTCATTGCAATCACCTGCATCGAAGACACCCCCAAGTCAAGGAGCATGGCATCAACTTGGCCGTGCAGGGAGCTGTTGCTGGGGAGACAAAGGCTAGTGGGGGCAGGCAAAGCATGCAACTGGCGAGCAGTGTCGCTGTGCAAGCAAAAAGGAGGGGGATAATTAGCCAGAGGCACAAAAGCAAGGGGCAACAGAGGCTAAAGCAATTTTTGGCGTCATCTAACTAAGTTGCGACGAAAAAAGAAACTGTACACGATGCTTGTGATCACCTCCTTGTGCTGCGACGCTACAAATACGTTGATGAATTGCAGCAAGGATTTGTGCATGCATGACTTGTGCATGTTGTTGTCGAGTCAAGTTTGAGTCCCAATTTCTGTCCCAAATTTAAATCAAACAGTTTTAAGGAAGTAGCCGCTGCAGTGCACGTTTTTACAGGAACAATGGCACACGTCTTGAGCCGCGATTCGTATATGTGTGCACGCGTACGTGCGTCTATGTTTGATATGTGTTTTCTCCATATCTGTCTGTCAGTATATAGTATGTCTGTATGCATAAATCGTACAGTTATGCCTATATGTTTTTGTCTTATGTTCCCAACTTGCTCACACATTGCCTCCTTGTCCCAAGGACAGCCACTTGACTTCAAACACAAGCAGTTCACACTTAAATTGCAGGCAACTGAACACAACGAGCACAAATTACCTGTAATTAGCGTGCACAAAATGAAGGGCAATATCGGGATGCGCCAAAGCCTCCAGCCTGGGTCGTGCTATGGCAAGGGCAAAGGGGTCAAGGTCCACACCCACAACAGCCTTCAACTCCTGTGTGGAAAGTAGCGTGAGAAGAAATGCTTTGTCCCTCACTGGAACTCAATACGCCCCATAAGTAGCACAGCTATGAGAAAAAGCCCGAGGCCAGACAGCGGACTGTCAACCAGCAGAAGCTTTACGGGCTCACGTGCAAGAAGCCTGACCACTTAAGACAGAAATTCGTTCCAGGTCATCCTTCCCTAACCTCATGAGCCTGGACGACCATACTAGCATGACCCCCTGAGCCCAGCGTGCCGTCCACGTATACACAAAGCTTTCGAGCCCCTGAAGGCTTCAGTAGCTCTAACACCTCGCTGAATGCATTAGAATTATAAGAGAGCTGAATTGGGTTACAATAAAAGGTGGAGTATGGAGCGAGGCATAAAGATGATGGTCGAGCCTGGGTGATGAAGGGGCAGAAGAGCACCCACCGAAACAGCACTGGCACGTGCGGGGGGGAGGGCTGATGTTCACTGCTGCCACGTTCGCCACGTTCATCAGATGAGGCTGAGCCCAAAGGGACTGACCCAGAGAGTGTGTGCAGGCGCACAAGGCGGGCGGGTGCCAGGAGACTAAGTTTGTGTGCATGCATGTGCGCGTGCGCGTGCATGTCAGCAACTAGTTGAGCATTGTGATGTGTCCCTCCGTCCCTGCATCCACCAGCTCTTCGATTTCGGGAATCATGCTGTGCTACGAATGTCAGTCTTCCTAGTATAGGTACCTAGTAATTCATGTTAATTAAATACAAGTTAATTAACGTCAACACACCCTTCTGCAAGCCCATGATCATTAGCCTATGTAAAGACATATGGTAGACACATATGCAAGTGCAGAGGATATATGTAGACATATATGCAAGTGCAGAGGATAGAAAGAGGGGCAAGGGTCGGGCCAGCCAGTGTTCCAAATGGCGCTTTCAATTGGGCGACCATCCACCAGGTGCGTGCCTTCAGGCACACACACGCACCCTTGCAGAGAGAGAAATGGCGAAGAGCACGGACTGCACATATAAAAGTCAGCGTACACACTGTGGAAAAATAGGTGCAAGCATCTAAGATTTCAAGCATCCTTCTAATTTGGCCTGCCAGTTCTGTACTAGTTATGTAGCTTTTGCTGAAATCTTGCATTTGTGAATGAGTGAAATCACTCATCCTAAACGTGCTGTCTCCAGTTTGAAGACAAGGACTCAGGACGCATTAAGTGCTGCTGCATCGATGGCAACGACATCTTCACCGGCTCGCAGACAGATGGCGTGAGACGCTGGCAAGTTGCATCTGGGAGGTAAGGCAGCACCAAAACAAGCAAACAAGCAAGCTTGTTTTGTACAGATGACAAGACAACGCACAGCCAGCGGAGCGAGGCTGCTAAGCACTCCTGGCCTAATAGTCTTTGTGTTGCTGGTTGATTCCCCCTTGCCGCTGGATGATCTCCTCCACCTTTCTTCTCTTTCTGCAAGGCCCTTGTTGTGTTTAAATCACTGCAGGTGTGAAGTATTCCTGCCATCCAGCGTTTTTGCTGACCCCATCCATGCGTTGTGCGTGGTGGGGCGTGCATTGTGGGTATGTACGGGCAACAACACCAATGCCGGTACAGTGGTCATTTTCGACATGGACACAGCTACCATCAAAACAAAGGTGTAGTCTCTATTAAAAGTGTGGAGCTTTTTTCCTGATGATGTGATCAATATGGAAGCACAGGGAAAGGGGTTTCACCATTGCCATTGTGTACCACTCAATGCCACGCAATTGCGAACACCACACAGGCATTTGCCGCCCACAATGGCGAGATCACGTGCATGGTGGCTGGTCCAGGCAACAATTACATTGTTACTGGGGGAGTGGATTTCCAGGTGCGCATATATGGTTATGTGCCGTGTGTGCGAGTGTGTGTGTATGTGTGTGTGAGTGTGTGCGTGTGTGTGTATGTGTGTGTGTGAGTGTGTGTATGCAATGTGCAATGTGATTGGCATGCTCTAGAATTTAATGCCAGATGGGGCATTTTGCTTTCCTCCGTTCAACTGAATAAGCTTTAATGCACTTGCTTTTTATGGTGTGCAAGCCAGTGTGCACGTGCACACTTGTAGTAGCATACATTAATGAACACCATTGCATCTCTCATTCGTTCTTGCGCCCTTGATGAATGAACCTCAACTTTGGTTGGAGCTACAGGTCAAGGTCTGGTCTCCTACTGGCACCCCCCTGATCACAAGTAATCACCACAACAAACAGGTGTGTCGCTAGTTTTGCAGAGGACATGGCAGCCCAAATATAGAGGTGACAGTTTGTTAATATGAGATAGTAGGAGAGAGTAATGAACGTGCAGAGAAGGTGCTCGTTTACATTACTCGGCAATCGGCAATGAAAGACGATGGAAGAAAAAGGTTTACAGGTAGCCGTAGAGTATTGTGCCCTTCTCTGTGTAGAAGAAGTGCCTGGATTACTTTTAAGTTATACATTTATATCTTTGTGTTGAGGCCCCTATATGCTGCTGTATGAAGCTTCCCTCTCAGATGTGAAATGGAGCGTGCCCTTGAAAAGTAAAGCTTGTCAAATTACTTGGATGCGTTTAGAAAATAGGGCTGGCCTCCAACGCGGATGCAGTTTTGAGCAGGAAGAGTGAATTTCACGTGCAAAATACTGTCCTTGCATTTTAACAATTAAAGCAGAGGATTCGAGCTCTCTCGTCTCCCCTCGCTGGTTGATGCACATTTTGCAGTGTTGCTCTTTTGTGCTAGACACTGGCTTGCACAAACCTTCTCCTTCCTTCATCAAAAGTCAATTATGTAGAGGAGCTCTTCCTTTCCTTTGCTCTCAAAAGCAATCTGAAAACAACCATGAATACTGTTATGGCTGTAATGTCAAGGATTAGTCCTGTTGCCATAGCACTACAATAAACGAGGGAACTCAGACAAGAGGTCATGCTAGCAGTCATCCAACTTGCAATGCTCAACCATAAAGGATTAAGAGAACCTGCTTAACCTCCTCTGGCAGGTGGATGCCTTGCTGTTAACCCCCCTCAGCCCAGAGGCTTCTGTGAAAGCAACTGGCAAGATTTGGACAGCAGCCAATGATGGGACGGTGGTGGTTTGGGCTGACATAGCCGGCACAGGCAGCATGGACTCCAGCAAAGCCAAGGTCATCAAGGTGGAGGGTGGCCAATGTGAGTCAAAGCAACGGAGGAGGTCAAACTCCTGGCACATCTGCCAACAGTGGCACTTCTGCTGACAGTGGCACATCTGATACCACAAGTGGCACATCTGATACCACGCATCCCTATCCGCAAAGCACAAGTGGCACAGGAGATTCTTTGCGCTTTGGAAGCAGTCTAGGAACCAGTGTTTCTTAAGGCTTTGGGGTGTGTAGTGTGTAGCATTTCAAGATGTCTTGAACGCTACGCAGGGTGCTCACGCCAAAAAGGCATGTAGCGTTCAAGCCTTTCCAAAAGACCAAAATTTTGGCGTGCGTGTAATGTGTTTACGAAGAAAAATGTGTTGCTGACGTGTGTGTGCATGCGTGCGTGCGTGGGTGCGCGCGTGCATGTGCATGTGTGCGTGCATACATGCTTGCATGTGTACGAGCATGCGTGTGCGGGCGTGCGCGTGCGTGCGTGTATATACATGCGTATGTGCGTACATTGGTGCGTGCATGCGTGATTGCGAGCGTGTGTTGCTTTATGTTGCATTGTCTGTGCACAGGATGGCAGATTTGGCTTGTGTGCTTGAGGGAACGGCTACTGCTGCTGCATTGACAGGGGTGGATTGGGCAGCTGCTGCTGCTGAGTATCTGGGGTCTGAGGGCCCCAAAAGTCACGTAGCTTCCTTCCCCACTCGCCCTACTCCTTTTATTCAAAAAATGCACAGGCCTTAAATGCTACACAGGGTACTCCCCAAAATTTGTAATATCGCGCACGCGTGACACAGGGTACCCTGCGACGCCCTGGTGCATCACTATTTCTTGTGTATATACATTTCATGTACATACATATACGTATGGTTTGGTTTGGCCACTCCTAGTCATGATTGTCACATCCTCTTGCCCTCACTGTCACCAAAACTCCCTGTGCCACTTTTCCCTCTCTATCTCGTGCAGCTGTGAGGAGTATGGCCCTGAGCGGCTCCAATGTCTGGTGTGGATGTGGCAATGGCCAGGTGAGGGAGTGCATGTCTACGTGCATGATTAAGGTGAGGGAGTGTCTACGTGCATGATTAAGGTGAGGGAGTGTCTACGTGCATGATTAAGGTAAGGGAGTGTCTACGTGCATGATTAAGGTGAGGGAGTGTCTACGTGCATGATTAAGGTGAGGGAGTGTCTACGTGCATGATTAAGCCTTAACACTCCTCTTTGCCTTCCTAGTCAGTGATTACCCTGCACCAAGGTTGTGTACTAGCATAGTATGCCTTGCTCCAGGTTTTAAGCGCACCCATTGTGTGATGCCTTTATTTTATTGAAGCCCCTTGTTCATCAAAACATGTGGATGCAAACTGATGACGTACAGATATGTGTGTACAAGATCCACGACAGCTCCCTGGTGCGGACCGTCAAACCACACACAGAAACAGTGGAAGCCATGACTGCAGTTGGAACTCAGGTGCGTTTAGAGTCTAACCAGATGCAGCTGGTTTTAAGTAGAAGCGCCCAAGTGCTGGCACCTCTCCGTTTTATTGATACAAGCTTGTTTGGTGTGACTGCAGGTGTGGAGTGGCAGCAGAGATCATACCATTGTGGCCCATGACTCAGCCACCGGGGCCACATTGTTCTCCCTGGGTGACCAGGTGAGTGTTGCACTCTTGTCGGCCAGGTATGCATGTGAAAGCATTCAGTGTATCTCGGGAGTGTTCCATGCAAACATTGTCAGGAAACTTGGTCCTTTAGAATTGCAGGCACATAACACATCACCCTCAACTTACTTGTGCCAATACCATCCAGGGTGCTGGTATTAAGGCCCTCATGGCTCATTCCTGGTATGTGTGGAGCTTCAACTTCCGCAATGTGCGTGTGTACACCGCGGAGGCTGTGTGGCGTGCCAAAGTGGCGGAGGTTCTGAAAGTCATGCGTGAGCTGGAGGATATCAAGAAGGCAATGGAGGCCCAGATTCATAAGGTAATTTGAAAGGGTGTGGAGTTCCTGCTTGGTTTATGGTAGGGTGAGGCGTGGAGGAGGCATGCTCGTCGGCAGTGCCATAGATGTTCCCTTTAAGAAATTGGTGCGTGAAGGCAGCTTCATCCACATTCAATGGTCATGTTATTTTGCACATCTGCCTGATTGTTATTTTGGCAAGAAAACAAAGCGCATGGCGAACCAACGCTTGGTTCTGCCTGATTCGGACTGTTTTGTACTCCAATGACAGGAGAAAGCTCATTCGCACGAACTGGGCATTAAGCTGCGTGAGCAAGTAGCTGAAGCTGCACGGCAAGCAGCTGAAGCCGAGAAGGCTCGAAAAGACTTGGAGAAGTTGCAGGTGTGCCCTTTATTGGTTACTTTCCTAGTTGCTGGGCCACTTAATTGTGCAGCAATGTACATTTGTCAAGTGTCCAGATCAATGTCTCAGTTAAGACATTTACTACAAGCACTACATGTACAAATGGTGAATTCAAGTATGCATGGCACCTGAAAAATTAGGAGGTTTGCGCACAGGCTGCTTGCAACAAGATCCTTTCACCCGTGCTCATTTCCTCTTCCCAAGATGCCTGTGCAACAAATAACCCCTTTGAATTGACCTGCTGCCGTTACACACACACTGGAATACATGGCTCAGGGATCTGTGGTGTCAGAGCGTACAGCAGCAGCTGCCACTGCAGCAGAAGCAGATAAAGCACGTGCGCGCAGCCTAGAGAAATCAGAAGCGCAGTTGAAGGCAGCAGGGGATGAGATGCAGGCTGATTTATCTAAGCTGGTACGTCTGAGCTGCTTGTGTGCACCTACTATGGAGATGCTGTATACTAACGATCCGTAAGACAGATGAATATGTACCTGGAAACAAAAATGGATGTAGAGTCAGCCTTCATGAAACAGTACGGCTTGTCAGCTCGCTTTGGACGCCAGTCACAACTGCAGCAGCAGCAGCAGCAGCAGCAACAGCTTTAAACGCCTGCCTCAATGCTGTGCCGCCCAGTGTGATTTTCATTGCAAAATAATGCAGGCCTCTGAGTTGCAGTCCACACGCGAGCAGCTAGCCCAGTCTAATGATGCCCACCAAGGGGCCAAGGAAAGCCTGGAGAAATCATTGCGTGATTTGAAGTAAGCTCGGCCTGGAAAGCAAAGTACGCCACCTCTTCATGTACACAGCGTTGAAACCTAAGACCATCACCATTATGCCTGACACCTGTTGGAAATGGGGCCAACTGCTCTGCCTGCCTCAGTCTTTCTGTCGACAGTGCTCTTCCATCTTGTCTCTGTGTAAGGTGACTATTTAACTAATAAATATGTATGCACTCGTCATGTCACCACTTTCTCAGGGCTTCAACAGAAGCCGAGGCTGCTTTGCGTGAAAGCTTGGGAGGCAAGGCTGCAGGAATGATGGCAGAAATCTCCAAGGTGCGATTGTTGGGCACCTTGTTCTCATCTCATATGATATTCGATATGAAATGTTGTCTGTTAAGATCGTTGGTTGCGTATGTTCGGAGGTCTTGTGTCTGATTGGTAATCACGTAATATAGAACCAGGTCACATTTTGGTGTTTTGAGCCAATAGGCTAGAAAAGGGTCACACCCCTCTGCAGTATCTTTGCAGCTTGTCCTTATTAGGGAAATCATCAATAACTTGCAAGTTGTAATACGTTCCAATCGATAACCATTGTGCTATGCAGCTAATTGCTGACCTGAAGGCAGCAAATTCTGCCAACGACCAAATGTGTGTGGAGCGAGATGGCTTTAAAACTGAGCTTGAATCTGCAAAGGTAAGATTGTCCGACCTCATGCAGCAGCTGAAAGATGGCAAAGTGAGTTGTGTTTGCTGCGCTTAACTGTAGCATTTGCTCAAAGATGGCAACTATTGAGTTTTCCTTCTTTGTAGTATGAAGCACACTAAAGCAGCTCATTCCCCAGCTTTGTTGGCCCTGCCAAGTAATTTGCGTGTACACCTCCTGCCAGGCCGAGCTGGATGGTGCGCTAGAAACTGCACGCACTATGGCAAGCAAATCCAGTGCAGAATTGGACGCCGCACGAGTAGAGATTGACGCCTTGCAAACCAAGGCTGCAGAACTTGAGTGAGTGGCGTGTTCCAGTTCCTATCCAGAGAGCAGAATGGGAAAGTTCCTGCCGTGCTGTTCAGGCAACGTAAACTAAGATTCTCCCGCTTCATCAGTTTTTTTTTGCTGCGTCTTGGCAGGGCACAACTTGCAAATGAGGTAGCTGCAGCACAAACGCTAGGTGCTGAGGGCCTGGCCAAAGACAATGCTCGTGGAAGCCTCCAAGCTGACTTAGACAAGGTGAACATGCTGCTTTCTAGCTAAGAGACTACTCGTTGTGTGGGGTATAGAGTCTACACTGTAGATAGCCCATGAGCCTTATTCCCAAGCCCAAAAACCGCCGACATTTGTTCTGTTTGACATGCACTGGCATCCATGAACATTAGCGTCCTTTGTCCCAAGGAAGTGATTTACAGAATGTTATGCTCTTGTCGGTGCAGGATACAATAACTTTACAAATCACAAATGATTAAGCATTATAATTCCACTCTTCTGTTCAGCAGTGTAGTTTTAACCATTCCGTGCCCTCTTTTGGCACATGGGTGTAGGCTCTAAACGAGCGTGATGGCCTTGCCTCCAAGCTTCAAAAAATGGAAGCAGATTTCAAGGCATCACAGGCCTCTGGAGCTGAGTGCAGTGTTGCCTTCAAGGCCGCGCTTAAGGACCTGCAGGCAGAAAAAGCGTCTCTTTCAGATTTAAAGGTAATTTCGAGTACGGGCAGCTATCCTGAAAGCCTAATGGTCCATAATCAAGCCAGACTATTTGGGTTGCAGGCTTAAATCTGCCTGGTGGCGTGAGTCCTTTGTTGTCTGGCAGCAATGTCTTTGTTTCCTTCACTTGTGATGTTATCACTGTTTGCGCACAATTCTCTATGAGAGAATTGCAAGTGTGTCTGACAGCAAGGAATTTATTGATGAAAGCTGCAAGTCTTTATGAGTTATTTATCACGTTGCTTTATTACAGATTATGTCCTACCTTGCATGTCAATACAGTGGAATACTGTGATGTCAACAAAATTGTGCTAAGCAAGCATGAATGATTGCATAGATTCACATCACGTATGGGATTTTTGATGCATCACAGGGGAAGCCATTGGGTCTGACTGTTTATATTTAACTTGTAATTACACAGATTGAGGTAACAAAAAATTGTAAACCATCTTCCTTTCTATTTTAAACCATCTGCCTGTCCCTTAGGCTTGTTTATCTACCAGAGACTCTGCATCAAGTGCTCTGGCGTCAGAGCTTGATCATGCTAAGTCCAGGTGAGTGAGTACCTGTGGTGAAGTGATCACGTGGCACGGTAGCTTGTGTTCAGCTGCTGGGTTCAATTTACCAGCAGACAAAGTGAGACGAGGGTTGTGGGTCACCCTTGGTTTTGCGTGACCTGTCTGTATGAATGCCTTGAAAGTCTGCGTATCGGCTTTTCTGGTCTTTGTCCATAGGGCTGCTGCTCTGGATTCTGATCGATCAAGCTTGGAGCACAAATTAGGGGAGCTGGCATCTGAAGTTGCAGGTCTGAAGAGCGTGAAGATTGATCTAGAGGAGCAGTTGAGCAAGGTCGCAGCTTCTAGCGAAGGCCTTGCTGACAAGGTGGCTGATCTAGAAAAGCAACTGGACAAGCTTCAGAAGCGTAATGAGGATCTTGGCAAGGTAGGAGGAGGAAGCGTTGATGATGCATTGTACGTGCATTACAAAATAGTTGCATAAAGATATAAAGGTGCACTGAGCTGATACGTATGAGTCAAAGTGTATCTGCGTTCCATACTAGAGTTTCTACATTTCTTTTGAGCAGGCTCTCTATTCCTGGTTCTTTTCTCGTTGTAACATGCAGGAGCTGCAAGAAGCCAGAAACAGGGCAGGTGTACACGACAGCACAAGGATGGCGCTGGAGTGTGAGAAGTCCGCTTTAGAGAGCGAAAGGGCTGCACTGGGGACTGAGAACGCACAGCTGCAAGCCTCCCTAGAAAGTGCACAGGGACAAAGCACAAAGGCTGAAGGAGAGGCGCAGGAATTGCTGGCCAAGGTGTGATGTCTTGCAGCTGCTCTTAATTGAGCATGCATGGCTGAGACGATGGACTGTGTCTAGTCTTGTGGCTTGCCTGATTCCAATAAACAACTCGACCTTGCTCAGAAATAAAATCTTTTCCCCTGTAGGTTGCTGACTTGGAGTCCCGCCTCGCCAAATCTATTAAGGACTGCAATGACAGGGATGCGCGTATCAAAGGTAATATTATTTTCTGCGAGTTGCAAGCCCAGAAGTTTCAGGGTAAATCTGGAGTAATGATTGGAGAAAATTTGCATGGACGCGTTAATGTGGAGAAGTAGAAAGGATGTGGATCATCAATGGAAAGAAAGGCATACAGGGGTATCATTGCAGGATGTACATGCGTTGTATACCTTTTTGCCTGATAAGCATATTAAGTTTTTCAGTCGCTGGCACGCGCCACTGCTTGTTCTGACAAAGAAACATTTTCTCTGTACAAACAGTTGTGGCTGCCCAACTGCTGCAGATATGGAGCAGCTTTTGCGCGGTGCGGACGACCAAGCACAACAAAGCCTGGTGGACAAGAAGCAGGCACAGCAAGATAGCAGCAGCCTTCAAGGGGACCTGGCATTGTGCAAGGACCAGCTGCAGGCAGCACAAATTGAGCTTGCTGAGGGAAAGGTCGCACTGAAAGGGAGAGAGAATAGTTTGCACACTGTTAGTGCTGAGCTGCAGCAGGCCAAGAATGAGCTTCAGGTAGCTAAGGATGAATTGCTGAGGGCTGAGGATGAGTATAAAAAAGTCAAGGAAGAGTTGCAGAGGCAGAAAGAGGAAGTGCCTGAGGCCAAGGTGTCACTGCAAAGAAGCATGGAAAGGTTGGCGGGTTTGCGGGTAGGGCAGCGGTAGTATGTACATTGTGTGACAGGCCGATGCACCCTTTTTGATGGCCTGCGTGTATGCGCATGATATGCAATAATTGCTAGAAGAAAAAAGAAAAAAAGAAAAAGACTACCCAGGCAGTGAAAGCCACTTTCCACATTAATTAGGAGAAGGAGCCACTTTGGTACCGAGTGCCGTAAAGCTCCTCCACCGCGTTGGATTGCTAGAAGCTTCCAAAATATGTTGCCTTAATGCTACCTTTGAGAATGTGAGATGCCTTGGCAATGTGCTTGAACCTCTGCAAGTCTGTTTAAACTCTCAGAAGTGATCATCCTGATTCAAAATATGTCGTGCAGGAGGAAATGCAGCTTGCCAAAGACAGGTTGCGTGATGCACAGCGTACCCAGGACGCCCTGCACGATGCTCAGAAGCGGGTGCATGATCTGGAGGCCCGACTGGCAGCAGCAGTGGCTGAGGCAGCAGCTGCGCGTGCAGAGCGTGACGCACTGCAACGGATGCATGATGCAAATGAGCGAGGCAACGCGCGAATGCTTGAGGTGTGGCTCTTCACCTGACGTCTCCCTTCTTTAGATAAGGACTTGTCTTCAACCTACAAACCTTACTTGACTGTAGCAGGGCTGGCAATTTTTGTTGTTTGGATTAACGTCTTTTTGTACAGGATCTCCAAAGTTTTTTAATTCATTGCTTGTTGTAATGTTGTAGGACCTGGAGCGTTTAAAATCTCGTGTTGGAGATCTGGAGTCCCATCCCCGCAGCCCCCATAGTCCAGCCACGCCTACCAGCATAACCCCTAACATTATTGTGAACGTGCCTGGTGGGCCTTACTCCGGTGGACCCCAGCACTCAGTGAGTAAACTTTGAAAAGTTGGCATTCATGTTTGGTCAGCCATTGATGCTTTTTGTTGGCTGTATGTAGAAAGCTCACTTGCCTCTATGCCACTTGCTTTCACCTCACCTCACGGAGATGCTTTACTTGGGGTATCCTACGTACGAGCTTCACGGGCAGCAGCCTGAATAGAAAGAGTACACCAGACATGAGCAAAGATGCCGTACATTAGTGCTACATCTGTTTACATGCATTTTGATATCAATTAATAGGAGTGATTTGCCAGACCTTGGAAGCAGGCACCTGCTGTTTGTTTCCGATTTAGGAGCTTGCCAAGAGTTAGTACCACAACGAACTGGTCGTTTGTTTTTCTCACAGGGACAATCTCCACGTGCCTCTAGCAACAGGCTCGATGCGTTGGGATCCTCACAGGTGAGGCTCATGTTCACAAACACACACATACACACACAAACACACACTCACACACATACACGTATACACACATACACTGAGGGCGCAGCTGTGAAGCATCTTGCCAAGTCCAGGAATTGTGTATTGGTTATGTACAAAGCCAGTGACATGGCTTCTTACTCTTTAGACATTCAAGGCTTACGCTTCAGAGAATCCGTAATTTCGTATGAAATTCCTGCTCTCTGTGTGATGTGCAGATGAGGTCAAGGCAAGAAAAGGATGGATTGGGGGATGAGAGTGGTGACTTCAATAGAGGCTTCAATGATCAGCACATCAGCAGCCTGGAAGAAGCCTTACAGCAGGTGAGATGAAAAGGAAGGGATGCAATGAGAAAGAAGAAAGTAGAACATACCAACAGAACAAGGATCAAGCCAAATGTCATGGTGCTATTAAAACAAGAGGCACATTAGAGGAGTAATATCATAAAACATAATTCAAGTTTTCAACATATAAAACCTGTAAACGAGGTATAAGCCCACAGATGAATGGCACGACACAGCCTTCCTTGCATATAAACAGTCCAGTAAAGACACGCTTGTTGAACCAAAACATTTGCACCCGCACAGGCACAAGCTGATGCAGAAGGTGCCCAGGCTGTAGCAAGGCAGGCTATAGCAGAGCGCGACCAGCTGCTGCACCAGTACCAGGAGGCATTGGCACAAGAGCAGGAGGCAGTGAAGCATTCAGACATGCTTCAAGGAGAGCTGGAAAGCACACAAGAGGAGCGGTATCAGCTACAGGTGGGGTGTTCATATGTATGAATCATATGTGCTCTGTATTCGTGATTTCAAATGTGTTCTGTATTTATGCTTATGTATGTATGAATCAAATGTGCTCTGTATTCGTGATCTCATAACATCATATCAAATGAATCATATGAATCATGTGTGCTGTGTGACTATGTGTGAACAACAAGGCTGTGCAAATGCTTGACAGGTGGCCATGCGTGCAGCACAAAAAGAGGTCGAGCGCTTGAAGGCCCAGCTGGCAAAGGGTAGCCCCCCGCATGTTGCATACATATCACGTGCATCCTCACCCGTAAGGCCTCTGCTTCCCCCACAAGCAGAAGGCGTAGATCAGCAGCAGCATTTCTTGGAAGAGCAGCAGAGACAGGCTCGTGAATTCCAATTACAGCAACAGCAAGGGAAACTCGAGGGTGCACTGCGACAAGCAATGGCAGATTACCAGATGCTGCTCAAAGGTAAGCAGTTATTTAGTGAGTGTGTAACATGCTGTCTTTACAGATGAACGGGTTTAGGAGGAGCTGCAAACGTGATTAGGTCTCAATCCAAGTAAGATCAAACTGCTGACAGGGTTTCTATTAGTCAGGCCCAACATTCCAGCCAAATTTCGTTTCTAAAACGAATCTCTCCATTTTTCGGATTTTAATGATTCAGGGTAATAAGAAGGAACATATGTAATACCTTTGCACACACACAAAACATGGATTTGGAGTCCGCTGTGTGCGTCGGGGGCTGGATTTGTGCCATTTCCCTTCCAAAAAGGTGGTTGTACCCATGCATGGGTACCGGAATGTGACTTGAATTCCAAAATTCACCATATTTTGTTCCCAGGCAGGTTTTGGGTCAAACCATACCCAGTACAGCAAAAAATGGGGGGGGTGGAATTTTGCCCACGAAAGACGAAGTGCGTGGGCCTGTTTGCTGGCAAAAATGGTGCATTTCTGAAAACCCAAGAAACACGCTTTTTGGCCACCACCTGAGTGTCAGGGGCCCTTCAGTAAATTCCTTCCCAAGGATGCCCTGCCAAGTTCTATGATCTGGATTGCTAGCTGGGGGTGGGCGGTAGTGGGAAGCGGTATCAATCCACCCCGCAGTTTCAAATGCAAAATGGTTCCCTAAATTGTAAATTATTGAATGTAATTCATCGCAGAAATTGGGTTGGACAGACAAGGACTGAATGATTTTTCCATAGGTTTGAAAATCTTCCAGCCAAAAGGGGGTCCAAGTCCGGACCCTCACCACAGACCCCCGGACCTTCACCAAAATGTCGTGAATATCACCCAGAACGCCCCTGTATTTTGTTTGGTGTCTGGAAGGACCTTATGGAAATCGACCTTTTGGCAGGGAATCCTGTCCAGCACACCTGGGCACTCGTCTGCACAGACTGAGTTTTCAGGGATGCTTTTATATGTCTAACTAAGGGTCCTGACTACCGTACAGACTTTATATCACCGCGCAAAAATATCGTTTTTTGCTCTGCGGGGTGACTGCGCGCACGAAAAATATCTATTTATTTTGGGGGTGGGGGATTGAAAAACGGGGATTTTTGGCGTATCTTGGAGCCTGTCAGGCAAAAATCCCTGTGCGGGGTTGGTGTAAATTAAATATTTCCAGGGTGCGGGGTTGATGCGGGAGTGTGAAACTAAAATATTTTTTTGGGGCTGCGGACTGAACCCGAGTCTGTACGGTACTCAAAAGTGGAAAAGTGTGCAGACTCGTTATATCAAACAGAAATGGTGGGCCTGATTATTCAGGGATGGGTCATACGGACTTCTGAGGCATCCCATACGGTATAATACGCTATTAATGTGCAAAACGCGTATAATACAAAAATGTATTTATGCTATTTTGGGGGGTACCCTGGGCTTGCACTAACCACCCTCCAACCACCACGAATTGTCCCCCCAGCCTCCGGAACATTTTAATGCCTCCTGGTAAAGACCCTGAGTGGCATCGTGTTGTTGTGGGACAGAAGGGCCAGATTTACGAGACGCCAGATGCCAGATGCCAGAATTCCGAGATTTCAGCAGCGGTGCCCCCGCATCAGCGAGCACTTCATGAGGCAGAATCCCAGCGTAGGTGTAGTAGCATGCAAAGCTGACCCGGCAGGAATCCTCAGGGCGTAGTCGCAGCGCTCGCTAGCAATGGGAGAAATTGCCGACGCTAGCGCTCAGAGGGAGGAGCATGCAGGAACAGAGAGGCATCTGCACAGGACTACAGCAAGCACATCAGCAGCAGCATCTACACAGTCACTGGACACCTGCAGCAAGAGGGACCAAGGCTTGTGTGGATGCAGCTGTTGCACAATTTATCTACGCTACAGGCACCACCTTCTGGGTTGTGGTAGCAATGAGCAAGTGATCATGCTACGTTCTGAGGGGCTGGGAGTTCCTCTGGGGGCTCTAGAGGGCTTGGAAGTGCCTCTGGGGGGCTCTAGAGGGCCTGGGAGTGCTTCTGGGGGGCTCTGGGGGGCTTGTGGCTGCAAAATTCGTTAAGTGCCCAAAAGCGTATTATACGGAGCAATTCGAAAAATACGGTTAAATACGTGATAAGTACGATACGACGTATGATACGCCTACGCCGTATGACCAATCCCTGCTATTAGTGTTAATTCCATCGATGATGTTTTATGGTGCCCATTTGCAGCGCTTGATCTTGCACCTTCTCCTTCCAAATATTCTAATCTCTTTGGAACCCTTTTACCTTCTCTTTGAGTATCAGGAGATCATGCCTTGCATTTTCTTTTGGAAAATTGCACTGCAGAGGTGACTGCAATCCGTGGTCAGGTGTCCACTCGAGACGCCACGCTTCAGCATTGCATTCAAGACAAGGCCAAGTCAAATGCAGCAACACAGGCTTCCCAGGCTGAGGTGGTAAGGTAAATGATAAATGGTGTTTTCAGAACTTGCCTAAACAAAGAAATAATTCGAACTTAGCAAAGTCAGAACTTAGAACCATTTTGCCCTCAGACCGTATCACATAGTCACATTGTGCTTGTGGGTCAGAGTGAAAGAGGAATTGGAAAATGAAAATTTGGCTTCCTTTGCTTGTGGTGCTTAAAAATGCTGAACATGCTTTCAGCACTATTTACTTTGTTCTCTTTCACTGCAGATTGACAAACAGCACAGATCAATTAAAGCTCGATGTCATGATGACTTTGCTACATTTCCTTGCTCACAAAGCATGCTCTCTATTTTCTTGTCATTGGCTTATCTGTTTCCCGCCATTTTCATTTATCCCTTTTGCAAACTAAAACAATCATCGGACGCTTAAATCTCGGTTAAGTAAGTGCGCACTGCCTCGTCCGATGCGTAATTTTAGAAATGGCTCCCAACAATCAAAGCAGCGGTGTTTGGTTTCTGGACATACGTGCGCCTTGTCTTGGATCCTTTAGTATGATGGTCTGTTTCTTACGTGCCACCCTGAAATGTATGCAGGCTACGTGCTTTGCTCCATGACTCGGACTCTAAGGCCAGAAAACTGTCGCGGGCGTTAGAAGACTGTGAAGCGGCAAGGCGCAAGTGAGTACCCATGCATACGGCATTTTAACATTGCAGAAGAAAGTGACTTAGTTCTATGTTAGGAGCAGGCTACGAGACTGGCTCCCAATAATTGATGCATATATATGGCAAGGCATATAATCAGCATTTGATTGCAAAGAAACGGTGTAGTGTGTTCTGTGGCACCTGTCCTGCTCCCACTCTTGTTGCATGTTCTTCCCCAGCCTCATTAACGCCTAAGTAGTCTCCGTTCCAATTGATTGCTTACAAAACAGGTCACTTCGCTCCACGTGCAATTTATGAAGGGATGCATTTGTCTCAATTTCAGCCATCCAGTGAATCATCACTGAAGAGCAGGCATACACAAGAGCCTAGCCTTCTTACCATAGCCTCTTTCATCACGCCCTGTTCACAGGTTTGATGACTTGGAGGGATGCCACAGTAGTGTGAAACAGCGGCTGGAGGCAGCACGCCTGTCAGATGGCATGTTTAATCGTGCAAGCCAAGAACAGCAACAGAAGTTGCGTGAACAGTCTCCTGCTACTCACTGTACGCGAGGCGAGAAGCTGAGATACATCCCACCAACAGGATGTACCTGACATCTGCCTGCTGCCACTGTGTCCTATCTATTTATAACTGTAATTTATGATTTATTCTAAAAAAGGCAGTGTCTCTTCCTGAGGTGTACAACAAAACTGCTGAAATCAATGGGTTCACAGTTGCAGCTTCTGTTTGAAGATATACGATTGTGTCAGATTATGCATGGCAGGAGGAATATGGCGGGCTGACCAGCAATCATTGGAGTGTGTACTCAGCTGTACGTCAGCAGTATGTAAGACCTTTCATTTTAATTGTGCAGCTGTTGGATTAAGCCAAAGAATTGTACAGCCGCATTGCTGCGCGAAACCAATTGCACTGTAGAGGGTAAGGGTAAGGGGTTACACAGCTATATCCGCCAGCGAGGGCAGTTGAGCTATAGCATAAAAAGCCAGCTTCAAGAAGAGAAAGAGGCCAGACTGAACAAGACACCAGAAAAAGAAGCTAGAG